>Ga0310694_10002929_pt1 | contig 16998 bp, 10 predicted proteins | sample 174DNAGHGhighgp2_FD_203884 | JGI IMG/M metagenome (GOLD analysis project Ga0310694, IMG submission 203884) | Sheep rumen microbial communities from Palmerston North, Manawatu-Wanganui, New Zealand - 1742 DNA GHGhigh gp2 (v2) (version 2) | ecosystem: Host-associated > Mammals > Digestive system... | reverse complement strand
ACAAAGGTACAAAAAAAAGTTGAAAGTTGAAAGTTGAAAGTAAAAAAATTTGCATATTTCATAAAAAAAGTGTACCTTTGCACCCGATTTATAGAATAATCGTGCCCATAGGCTATGAAAAAATTAGGAATAATAGTTCTGCTTGCCTGCTTTGTTGTATGTGCGATGCATGCAGATGATACGAAAAAAACCGCGTATCAAATTGAGGATAACTCTTTCTTCGACCCTACTAAAAAAGAGAAGAAAGAAGAGAGTTATTCTTTCCATACAGATTACCGTTTGGAGATAGGTTATGTGCAGCATAACCAACGCACTCGCGCCATCAGTTTTCCCGACATGTATCTGCACGGTATTCGATTAGGTGCTACTTTCTCTTTTGTTTTGCCCCTTCATTTTGATATTCAGACAGGGCTTCTCTATACCCTTATGTACGGAGTCAACGAGCAACGCTGGCGTTCAGTAGATGTGCCATCCGTTCAGTTCGAATCAATCAATCATCGTGTTTTGTCCCATAACCTTACGATACCCGTGCGAATGTATTACACCATACCACTCTGGAAAAAGCTCAACCTCTTCTTCTATACCGGTCCTCAACTTCATATCGGTTTGGCGCAGAGCGATTATCTGATTCCTCACCTTTCCGACGGCGCGAAGACATGGATGGACTCGCAGGGTATTCCTACTTCGCCATATGACCGATTGGCGGACGAACTTATCCGAGCAAATATACAATGGGGAGTCGGCGGAGGATTGGAATGGGACCGTTACCGCTTACAAAGTGGCTATGACTTCGGTCTCAACAACCTCGTCAAACACAAACAAACCCCGAATCAGTATATGGCTGAATGGGGTTGGTTCGTATCGTTCAGTTATAGTTTCTGAAAAAAACGGATTCGTTTTATTCGTGCGTAATCTCTGGAGCTATTTTCTGTAAGTAACTCTCCGGGAATGGCAGTCTGTTTGGGCTGCAACTGTTACCATAGGCATTGCGCTTGAACTGACCGTTCTCTTCTTTGCGCTCTTGACCATCTATGAATTTGGTTATCAGGTAAATATACAATCTTTGCCAGTCGGCAGTCACGTTCTCCGCCTGTGAGCACGAATAGGATGTTAGGAAAGCGCGCGCATTCTCTTCGCTCATACCTGCAACCTCGGCATCTACACCTTCTATCTGCAAATTGAATTTGTCATCCCATATCTGCTGCAACTCATGGATATGCGGATACATACGGCTATATTTGGTATATGCCCAGTTGGCAACCATGTTGAATGTCCACCACGCGCTCGTCGGACTGAAGGTATAACTGTCTCCATTCCCTTCTGCAAAGCACTCGGGAACATGGTTGATGCAGCAGTACATGGGCGTGTAACAACTGCATGCCGCATCGTCCACACCAAACCAGAAGATTCCTTTTTTGCCCTTTCGCATCTGACCCACATAAGACCACGCAGTCTGTTGGGTTGCCGTGGGACGCTCATACCAGTATTGCAGCGTATCCGTGCTTCCCTCCGGTGCTACTTTGAAACCTAAGCCGCCGTAGCGGAGTTTGCTGTTCCACGGACCGGCATCGGTTCCCTTGGTGATGTCTAACGGCGTACCCTGGTACTCATCACGCATACAGTTTTTGATATCTTGAACGCTCACTTTCTTGTCAGGAATAATCCAAAGGGGCATATGCTCACCGGCATCCTTGCCATGAGTTGCACGGAAAGTGGCGCCCGTTGCATAGTCAAAATATTTCTCCATGTCGCTGCTGAAATGGTTGAAGAATGACCAAACACGTGCCTCACATACGAACAAACCGCTGAAATCAAATGGGTTATATGCAGCCTGAAAACTGAAATCCTTATCTGCTCCTGTAAAATAACCCTTTTCGCGGGCAAAGGAAATCAAGTTCTTATCCCACATCCAGTCCCCGTTGCATACGCAGTTCAGTTTTTTCTCTAAACGGCGTTGCTCTTTCGCTAATGGGGCACTTATTTTCACTTTCCTGCCAATAGGCAATGTAGTTATGCGTGCCTGATTGGCATGTGCGCTGATGGCATCGTCGGGAATACGTACAGCTACCCAGTTGGCGCCTTTTTTCCCGGGACCTTTTCCAATGAGGTCCAATATCCATACTTCGTCCGGATCGCCGATGGAAAAACTCTCGCCTTCTGAAGCATACCCGTGTTCGTTAACGAGCATAATCATCCATTCAATCGCCTCGCGGGCTGTCTTGCTGCGCTCCAGAGCAATATAAATGAGGCTTCCATAGTCCACGCCTACCGTGTCCCATAGTTCCTCTCTGCCACCCCATGTGGTCTCGCCTATCGTCACTTGGTGTTCGTTCATGTTACCTACCACCGAATATGTGTGGCTCACTTGCGGGATGAATCCTTGTGGACGACCCGTATCCCAGTCTTTCACTTCGCGCAGAGCATCTGCCTCATAATCTGCCGCAGGTGAGAAATGCAAAAAGCCGTACATGCCGTACGAATCTGCAGCATATGAGATAATCGTGCTACCGTCCGTCGATGCCTGCTTGCCGACCAGAAAATTCGTGCATGAAAATGCTTCTTGCGGAAGGATGAGAGTAAAGATGAGTGCTGTTAGTCCGACTATAAATAACCTGTCAGACCGTTTGGCTGACAGACCGCCCGTCGTCAAATTTCTCATAATAATGTGGGGTTTTGAAGTTCAACCATTCTTTTTTTAGCTTTTTTGAGAGCTATATCGTACGCTTTGCGGTAGTATTGGAAGAAATGTTTCCAGTCTGCTTTCTTTGCTACCGCTGCGGCTGCTTTGCGTGCTAATGCTTTTTCGTCTTTCGACAAGCGGTCGAAGCGTAGCAGTTCATCGGCAACTTTTTCGGCAACCTCGTCGAAATTGGAGTCGTTACGCTCGATGACGGTTACACCACCTTGCTCTTTTTGACGTGCCGCCCATTCACCGAAACCGGTCAGAGAAGTGGTGATAGTAGGTACATGGAATGCGCAAGATTCCAGCGGAGTATATCCCCATGGTTCATAATAACTCGGGAAAACCGTGATGTCTAGTCCTATCAAAAGGTCGTAGTATGTCATGCCGAAAAGCGGATCATGACCGTCCAAATAATAGGGAACAAATACCGCACTTACTTTTCCTTTTCGGGATGGGGCACGGTCCAAATAAGGAATCATTACAAACGCTACCACTTCCCGTTCGGGTTGGTCGCTGTGGTAAATCTTTTGTGCCAGTTTGTCTAACGCGGCTGCAAATACGTCAATACCTTTGTTCTTCCATTCCAGGCGCCCGGAAATGCCGACCAACAATGCGTTTTGGGGAACAACTCCGCCTAACTGTTCACCTGCCACTTTGCGCAATGCCTCACGTGCGATGGAGCGTTTCTCGTCAAATGCTTTTCCTTTCGGTACATATGTCGGTTCGAAGCCGTTGGGCGTCTCTATATCCACTTTCTTGTCCAATAGTTGCGCGCACTCGCGTGCGGTAATATAACTCACTGTCGTGAAACAATCTGCCCAATGCGCTGCCTGTTTCTCTACGGAATGTTTGCTAACCATATTCAGTTCCTGCGCCATCTGGTCACCGTTATAACATTCGAAATAGTCGTACAGCGGCTTGCCGTTGCCCGCTATCGAGCGGCCTATGCCCGTTGCATGTGTGGTGAAAAGAGTAGCAATTTCTGGACATTTATCATGTAGATAGAAAATAGAGAACGCAGTCTGCCATTCGTTGGCATGAGCGCAGAATTTTGGCCTTTCGGATTTGGATTTCCGATGGCTGACCAAGTAGTTGTGCAGACTCTCCATCACTATTCCTGCTGTGTAACCGAATAGACATGACTCATCATAATCGCCGTATGCCGCATGACTCTGCACATGGAATTTATCCCATGCCCACGCATAGATAGAATCCTTCTTTGCCCATAAAGCATCGGATTTCAGCAGAATAGCTATCGGTTCGCCCGGAACTTGCCATCTGCCGATACGCAACGGTATTTCGGAATGGCTTAGGCGGAATACATTTTGCCATTCTTTTAGAAGAGTGCTGTCTTCACGGAAATAGATGTTACTGTGTTCTCCGAAATCGGGACCGAAGAAAAATACTTTGTCGGGATGCTCTTCCTGCATGGAAGCCGCACGGGTGCTCAAAACGGCATATATGCCGCCTACGCGGTTGCATACTTCCCAACTGGTTTCAAAAATATAATCTGGTTGCATGATTTGTTCGCCCGATGGGCAGGTTTAATTCAGTTTGCCGTCTGCGGCGATTTTGGTTACGTTGTTCATCTCGTTCAGTTTTGTAGGCACGGTAACGAACTTGTTGTTGTCCGAACCAACGAACGGCATATACCATACGCCTTCTGCATTCGCCCAATAGATACGGTTGTCATACGTGTCCAGTGTCATTGCGGCACATGGAGTTGCATCAATCTGTACGGGGTATGACCCGTCAATATTGGCCACATATAATCCGTCTGCACGGTAATAAATCTTGCGGTTCGCAATATGGAATCCTTGAAGTTCTGGGAAAATGGTGATTAACTCGCTCAACAGGAATACTTTGCCGTTGTATGTTTGTGCGGTATCTTGTTCTGTATCCAGCAATGCAGATGAACCGGATAGCAGTTTAGCATCTTCGGAGCGTTCGCTGAAAATTCGTTGGCGGTAGTCACCTTTTGCTGTGCGCATATAAACGGAATTAGTTTCGCGGTCACGGATATAGAATTTTTTCGTTATATCCGTCTTTTCTCCGTTCAGTGTGATATGAAGGCTAACTTCGGCGGAATCGTCGGCTTGGGTGAAATAGCAGGTGATATAATTACTTTCCGCTTTCACGGGTGGAACAGGTAGTTCCCATTCCAAATCCATTTCGTAGTTATATGGATTATATACATTTGCGGTAAAGGTGTAGTCTTTGTAAATATAGAATACACTATCGTTTGCTACAAAAGTCGGGATGGTATCGTAAACTGTAAGTTCTTTTGTTGCGGTCAGCGAGTTCTTCTTGTCCACTTTCAATATTACGCGGTAAGTACCGGGTTTCTTGTACACGTGAGATGGGGATTTTAGCGTTGAGGTGCTCCCGTCTCCGAATGTCCATTCCCAATCCTCGCCCGAAGAGGATAGGTTGGAAAAACGAACTGCTTCACCGGCTTTGGGGTCAGAGGGGGTAAACGTAAAATCAACGCTTGTCTTCTTGCACGCTATCGCCGCGCAGCAGAGAATCAATAATAGCCATGTTTTTTTCATATGTGTCGTTGGCGTTCAGCCAATAGATTTCTTTGTCGCGCCGAAACCAAGTCATCTGACGTTTGGCGTAATGACGCGTATTCTGTTGTATCAGTTCTGTTGCACGGAGCAAATCGTATTGTCCGTCAAAATAGCCGAACAACTCCTTATATCCTACCGTTTGCAAACTATTCAAATGGCGTTTGGGATAAACTGATTTTGCTTCTTCCTTCAGTCCATTCGCCATCATTTGCTCCACACGGCGGTTGATTCGTTCGTATAGTTCTTCGCGTGGACGCTCCAATGCTGTTTTTACAATCCTGAACGGACGCTTATTGGCAGATGTATGACTGTTGGTGGAAGAATGCTTTGTCAGTAGGGACGAATATGGTCGTCCGGCCACCATACTCAATTCCACACAATGCGCCAGCCTCGCAGGATTACTTCTGTCAACTTCCTCCCAATAGACCGGATCCAGTCGTTGCACTTCTTTTTGCAGCCATTCCAAGCCATATGTCTCAAACTGTTTTTTCACTTCTGCTCGCACATCGGTTGGAATGGATGGCAAATCATCCAGACCTTTGCATACAGCTTCTGCGTATAACATCGAACCGCCGGTCATTACTATCGTCTCATGCTCCGCGAATAGTGTTTCTAATAATGTCAGAGCGTCACGTTCGTATTGTCCTGCGTTGTATTCGTCCTCCAAAGCGCGGATACCGACGAAATAATGTTTCACACGTGCTTGCTCTTCTGAGGTCGGAGCGGCTGTCCCGATAGGTATATCACGGTAAATCTGTCGGCTGTCGCAACTCACTATCGGACATCCGTAATGTTCAGCCACACGAAGAGACAACTCTGTCTTACCGACTCCGGTTGGACCAAGTATGAGAAGGAGGGTTTTCAATGGTTTTGGACATTAAAACATGCTCCCGTCGTCGAAACTCAAATCCTGGAAACCCTCCATGTCAATGTCGCCGAGGTCTAATTCGTCGCGAAACTCATCGTCAATCTCAAAGTCGTCACTTCCACCTTTGCTGTTAATACCGGCTAACGGATCCTCGCTCTTCAATTGTTTTGGGGCTTTGCCTTTGCTTTCTACACATTCGACTCCATTCATGTTGCCCGGCTTGATTTCTTTCAAACTGCCGAAAAAATAACGCTCGAACATCGGGTCGAAAATGTATATCAAACGTTGCCCTTGCTCCTCTATGAGGTCGCTCAGCTTCGTCTCGCTCATGACCATGTTGTCATACTCAAAATTCGAATCCATTTCTACTAGTGTTACCTCCTGACCTTTCTCCCATTCGTCATTACATAAGAAGAACGACGTCATCTGGTCATCCGAGTAATTTACACTCTTTAGAATAGCCTTGTGCAAATCCAAAAATGTCGCATCTGCATCGGCTTCAAACACGCGACGGAAAGTAGGGTCGCCTTCCTCGCAAGAAAATGCTAATCTGTATATCATAATTGTTTTTGTTTTAACTAAGCCCAAAATCGGCTGCAAAGGTACAAAAAAAAAATGATATACGCAAACGCGCGTGTACTTTTTATCTATAAAAACTAATTTTTTGATGTTGTCAGCGACCTATTAACGGCTTTACGAATCATCAACGAGGTTTGAACGAGGTTTGAACGAGGTTTTAACGAGGTTTGATAAAACCGACAAAATGTAGAAAAATTGACGGAATTGTGGAAAAATCGCCTAAAGAATGTCATACGCTTGCGTATGTCATTTTTTTTTCGTACCTTTGCGTCCGTTTATGCCGATAAATCAAATTTAATCATTTAAAACATAACTATTATGGCTAAAAAAGCATTGAACAAATGGACTGCGCCCAAGAGCGTAGCTCCCGAGAAAATTATTCAGTTTGGTGAAGGTAACTTTCTACGCGCTTTCGTGGACTGGATTGTGTGGAACATGAATGCCAAGACCAACTTCAACGGTTCGGTGGCTGTCGTACAACCTATTGACAAAGGAATGGTTGAGTGGCTCAATGGACAGGACTGTTTGTACCATGTCAATCTTCAGGGACGTCTCAAAGGTGAGGCTGTCAACTCGTTAGAGCGTATTGACGTCATCAGTCGTGCTCTTAACCCATACAGCCAAAATGCTGCTTTTATGGCATTGGCGGAGCAACCGGAAATTCGATTCGTCATCTCCAATACCACAGAAGCGGGTATTACTTTCGATCCCGCTTGCAAGTTCACCGATGCTCCAGCTTCTTCTTATCCCGGCAAACTGGTGCAATTACTCTTCCGCCGTTACAAAACATTCAACGGATGCCCCTCGAAAGGACTGATCTTCATGCCTTGCGAGTTGATTTTCCTGAATGGTCATCACTTGAAAGATTGCATCCGTAAGTATATCGAGTTGTGGAAAGACGATTTCGGAGCCGACTATGCAGGCTTCAAAGAGTGGTTTGAGAAATACAACTATGTATGCGCCACGCTTGTGGACCGTATCGTACCGGGCTTCCCGCGCAAGGATATCGCTGAGATTCAGGAGAAAGTGGGCTATAACGACAACCTCGTTGTACAGGCAGAAATCTTCCACCTGTGGGTTATCGAGAAACCGGAGAACATGAGCATTGCTGAATTGGAAGCTGAGTTCCCGGCCAACAAGGCTGGTTTGAACGTCCTGATCGCAGAGAGCGAGAAACCGTATCATGAGCGTAAGGTAACTTTGCTGAACGGCCCGCACACGGTATTGAGCCCCGTTACTTATCTCAGCGGAGTGAACATCGTTCGTGACGCTTGCAACCACGAGGTGCTTGGAAAATATATCCATAAGGTGATGTTCGAGGAGTTGTTGGAAACTCTCAACTTGCCGAAGGACGAACTGAAGGCTTATGGTGAATCCGTCCTGGAGCGTTTCAATAACCCGTATGTTGATCACCAAGTTACCTCGATCATGCTCAACTCGTTCCCGAAATTCGAGACACGCGACCTGCCGGGTTTGAAGGTTTATTTGGAGCGCAAAGGCGAACTGCCGAAGGGCCTCGTGCTGGGTCTCGCTGCTATCATCGAGTACTACAAGGGTGGTGTTCGTGCAGATGGTGCGCCTATTCAGCCGAACGATGCACAAGAGATCATGGACCTCTTGAAAGAACTCTGGGCAACCGGCGACACCCGCAAAGTGGCAGAAGGCGTGCTCGGCGCAACCGACATCATCTGGAAAGAGAGCAAAGAGGATCTGAATAAGATTCCAGGCTTGACCGACCTCGTAGAGTTGTATCTCAACTCGATCGAGTCGATCGGCATGCTTAAGACCGTTCAGCTCATGCTCGCTGCCGACAAGGTAGATGACGTCATCGCTAAAATCAAAAGTTTGTTCTAATATGACGAATATCTTAAAAATCAATCCTGCGGATAATGTGGTTGTAGCAATACAACCTCAGTCCGCCGGTGCGGTTATCGAAGTGGACGGCAAGCAGATCACCGTGTTGGAAGATGTGCCTGCAGGTCATAAGATAGCCATCAAAGACTTAGCCAAGGGAGAGAATGTTATCAAGTACGGTTTCCCGATAGGTCATGCACGCGAGGCAAAGAAAGCAGGAAGTTGGATGAACGAGAACAACATCAAGACCAACCTTGCCGGATTGCTTTCGTACGAGTACCATCCGAAAGATGTCGTGCTGGAAATCCCCGATGAAAAGCGCACGTTTATGGGCTATCGTCGCAAAGACGGTCAAGTAGGTATCCGCAATGAGGTGTGGATTATCCCTACAGTCGGATGTGTGAACGGTATCATCCAGAAATGCGCTGAACGGCTGCGTCAGGAGACGGGAGCTGATAATATCTTCGCCTTCCCTCACAACTATGGTTGTTCGCAATTAGGTGATGACCATGAGAACACAAAGAAAATCCTGCGTGATATGATTCATCATCCAAATGCGGGAGCCATCTTGGTAGTGAGTCTCGGATGTGAGAACAACCAACCGGATGTATTCAAAGAATTCTGCGGTGAAATCGACGAAGATCGTGTGAAATTCGTAGTGACTCAAAAGATCGAGGGCGACGAAGTGGAGTACTGTATGCCTATTCTGCGTGAGTTATACACGAAGACGCAACATGACAAACGTGAAGCGGTGCCGTTGAGCGAACTGCGTGTAGGTCTGAAATGCGGCGGCAGTGACGGTTTCAGCGGTATAACAGCCAACCCGCTGCTCGGTTGTCTGAGCGATTGGTTAGTAGCACAAGGAGGTACGACCGTGCTGACCGAAGTGCCGGAGATGTTCGGTGCCGAAACCATCCTGATGGACCGTTGCGCAAACAAGGATCTGTTTGACCAAACGGTAAGCCTTATCAATGATTTCAAGGACTATTTCCTGTCTCACGGTGAACCGGTAGGCGAGAACCCCTCTCCGGGAAACAAAGCAGGCGGTATATCTACGCTTGAAGACAAAGCCTTAGGCTGCACGCAGAAATGTGGAAAGTCTCTCGTGCGTGGCGTAATGCCTTACGGCGAGAGATTGCAAGTAAAGGGACTCAATCTCCTTTCGGCACCTGGTAATGACCTCGTCGCTTCAACAGCTTTGGCATCCTGTGGATGTCACATGGTACTCTTCACTACTGGACGAGGCACGCCGTTCGGGACTTATGTACCGACGATGAAGATCTCGACTAACTCGAACTTGGCGAAGAACAAGCCTAACTGGATTGATTTCAACGCGGGTGTTATCGCCGAAGGCGAGTCGATGGAGCAGGTAGCAAAACGCTTTGCCGATTTCGTAATAGAAGTGGCTAACGGTGCGAAAACGAACAACGAGAAGAACGGTTATCACGAGATAGCTATCTTTAAGAACGGTGTCACTCTTTAGTATATTGTATCCGCAAACATGTCCAATGTGCGAGGTCTATATTGGTAATCGCACCATCGGACATCAACCTCTTCCTAAAGGTTCAATTTGTGACAAGTGCTTGCGTGAACTGCCACGCACGGAACAGGCAGAAAAACGGCTGAACTTCACCGAAATGACTTTATTAGGGGGAAATTCCGTGTTTGTTACAGATGTTGGGCAGAAAATGCTTCGAACTAAGAAAGTTATGCATCTGGACAAAGCGGCTGCGTTCCTTTTTTATGAGAAAGGACATCCGGTACAACAGCTGATTCATAATATGAAGTACAACGATCAACCGCTCATCGGATATCAGCTCGGACGGCAAGCGGCAATAGAGATGCAATACACAGATTTCTTCGATGGAATAGATGTGATTGTACCTGTTCCTTTACATCCAAAGAGGTTACGAAGCCGCGGATACAACCAGTCAGAATATATTGCGAGAGGACTGGGGGATATAACCGGAATACCAGTGGACACAACTCATTTGACGCGCATCAAAAATACACCACAGCAGGCATTACGAAGTGGAGATGACCGTAAAAACAACGTAGCGGACGCGTTTGCCGTCAACCATCCGGAGCAGATGTATCACAAACATATATTGGTGGTGGATGATTTGATTACAACAGGTGAAACGGTAAGGAGTTGTCTGACGGCAATGAAATATTTCCGGGGGGCTATATTTTCTGTCTTTGCCTTGTGCAAGGCACTATAAAAATGTTAAATAGTAAATGGTTAAATGGTACATAAATTTGATTTTCTAATTATCGGCGGCGGTGTAGCCGGAATGAGTTTCGCGCTCAAGGTGGCGCGTACTGGTAAATATCGTATCGCCCTTTGCTGCAAGACTTCACTCGAGGAAGCCAATACAGCCAAAGCACAAGGGGGCATTGCCTCTGTAACAAACCTTCTTGTTGATGACTTTGAGAAACACATTCACGACACTATGGTGGCGGGAGATTGGCTTAGTGATCCGGCTGCTGTGGAACAGGTGGTTAGAAACGCACCGAAAGGAATCGAGGAACTCGTTCATTGGGGTGTTAACTTCGACAAGAACGCAGAAGGTGCATTCGACTTACACCGTGAAGGCGGTCACTCCGAGTTCCGCATCCTTCATCATGCGGATGACACGGGAGCGGAGATTCAGCGCGGACTCATGGAAGCAGTACGACATAATCCTTATATCAAAGTACTGGAGAACCACTTTGCTGTGGAAATCATCACTCAACACCATCTTGGCGTACGGGTCACACGCCGTACACCCGACATAGAGTGCTTCGGCGCATATATTCTCAATCCCGACACGCAGAAAATTGACACCTATCTAAGTCGCATCACGCTCATGGCGACTGGTGGAACAGGGGCGGTCTATGCCACGACGACCAATCCGGAAATAGCCACCGGAGACGGCATAGCGATGGTTTATCGCGCCAAAGGACTCGTCAAAGACATGGAGTTCGTGCAGTTCCACCCGACCAGCCTCTTCAACCCTAAAGAGACCCATCCCGCCTACCTCATCACAGAGGCCATGCGCGGCTACGGAGGTATCTTGCGGTTGCCTAACGGAGAAGAGTTTATGCAGAAATATGACCCCCGTCTATCTCTCGCTCCGCGAGATATCGTCGCGCGCGCGATAGATAATGAGATGAAGATTCATGCGATTGACCATGTATGTCTCGATGTGACCCACAAGGATCCCGAGGAAACCAAACATCATTTCCCTAATATCTACGCCAAATGTCTCTCTATCGGTATAGATATTACCAAACAGTATATTCCCGTTGCTCCATGCGCGCATTATATGTGCGGAGGAATTAAAGTGGACCTTGACGGGCAATCCACCATCAAACGTCTCTATGCCGTAGGCGAATGTTCATGCACGGGGCTGCATGGTGGCAACCGCTTGGCATCGAACTCGCTGATAGAGGCGGTGGTCTATGCCGACGTCGCTGCAAGACACAGTCTCAGCGTGATAGAAAACTACGATTTCAACGAGAAAATTCCGGCATGGAATGACGAAGGAACGCTAACGAATGAGGAGCGCGTGTTGATTGCGCAAGACGTGAAGGAAGTGGGACAAATTATGTCCACTTATGTGGGAATAGTCCGTTCAAATTTACGTTTGCGTCGAGCTTGGGAGCGTCTTGACCTGCTTTATGAGGAAACAGAGGACCTCTTCAAACGCGTCAAGGCGACCAAAGATATATGCGAACTGCGCAATATGATTAATGTCGGCTATCTCATTACTCGTCAGGCTTTGGAGCGCAAAGAAAGCCGCGGACTCCATTATTCGATTGACTACCCCAAACAAACCTCCGACCACCCGCAAGAAGTTTGGTAAGAACAACAATGCAAAAAGCAATCAAATATATTGTATTATCATGTGTATTGCTGTGTGTGGCAGTGCATGTGGATGCACGTATGATTGCATCAGGAGAGAAAGTGTTTATTAACGCTTCTCAGAGCGACGGAGTGGGAGACTGGTCTCAAGCGAACGCCAAATTATTCCTTTATTTCTTCCAGTCCACTTCCCCGTCCAATAGTGAATGGGTTGAGTTGTCTCGCGTGGAAGAAGGTAGCAACTATTTTGTCGGAACTCTTGTTCCGTACCATCTGTGGTACGACCGCGTTTCTGTAATCCGCAAGAGTGAGTCAGGCTCTGCCGGTAACTGGGATGACCGATGGAACCAGTCTTGTGACATAGAAATTCCGGACAATTGGGAAGGTGATTACAATCTCATTTATGAATTTAAAGCAAAAAGTAATTTGGGAGCCTCCTGCACTGTTACCACTAAATGGCTCTATTATCCGGTTGAAAATCCCACAGTTTCATCTGTAATTTCTCAAATAGAAAAGGAGAACGTAGAAGTGTGCACGCAATCTTCGGGTGATCCTTTATCGCTGCAACCTCGTTTAATCAGCGAAACGGAGGGGTATGATTATGATCAAGATCATACTTGGTTAAAATGGGATGGTGAAAAATGGATAGAACTCCCAAACGCTTATAACGTATGGGGATTCAACGGTGAAGGCAGTTTGAACGAAACGATAGGTCCGGCAGGCAGTCACACGTATTATTTCCTTCTTTCTATGAAAGACCCTGCCAAACAACGGTTTATAGATATTGCTGTTACCAAAGACTGTTCTCCAACATGCGAAATTACGGATTTCGGTGTGGTAACCTCCAGCGTGAATGTCCACGACAGCACCTATGCGTTGGATGGTGTCGTGGCTTTTGGAGATGCTTTGGGCAAGACACTCCGCATCAGTGTCACAGATGCGAAAGGCAAACATTACGTAGATTATACCGCTCCAACTACTCCGTTTATCTTCAGTCTTCCGGGACTTTTTGCGGATGGAGCAACATTAACAGCTACTGCGAGTTTCATAGGAGGTGCGGCTGAATGCACTCGTAATTCCGACCCTTACGTGGCTCCCAATGCGATAGACGGAATCAAAACCACTCAAATCAACGTAACGCATAATGAATCTAAAACCATCGGTCCGGAGACAGCTCCCGATCCGGGCGGAGGAGGATATAAATGGCACGATGGATATACAGCAGGCTATATGCGTACTACTGCGACCTATTGTTTTGACACCTCTTTCATTTATACGTACTATGAGTTGGAACCTAAACCTACTGCTTCGGGTAACCTGATTGAAAACGGAGACTTTCATGCGGACGAGAGTTATTATGGTACAATAAAACGAAGCAATGATGTTACGGGTTGTGACATCAGCGACTACAACTTTTGGGGAAAGGATGTGACCACCAACAGTGATTTCTACGACGAATACAAAGATGAGGAAAGTAAAGAAAGTCTATTCGGTGGTTTTTCCATCGTTAAAGATGCCAATAGTTTCTGGAAACGATATACCAAGAAGATTGATGCGAAAGCTGGCACGTATTATGCCCTATTTGATGCGGATAACAGCGGTGTGAAGAGGGCCTGGTTTACCAATACAGGCAAAAGTACGCAACTGAAGCTGGCAAAGGGAACAAACTACATGTTCTCTTTCTGGGTGGCTAACATCAATAACTACGGCGAGATGAACAACGCTGCCATTCTACAGTTCGCTATAAGTTACAAGAAACAAGATGAAACATGGAGCGAACCGGAACCGTTAGGCAATCCGACGAACCTTAACTACTATCAAGATAACATCTGGCATCAGAATTCTCATGTCTATGTTTCTCCGGTAGATGCCGAAGAAGTGGAGATTATGGTACGAGACCTGAATACCAACAAAAACCCGGGAGGTAATGACTTTGCATTGGACGATATCCGTTTCCAACCTATCTCCGTCCTTACACAGGCTATCAAGCATTGTGAACGGTTCGTTGTAAATGTCTTCGAGGAGCCGGTTAAAGTCAATGAACCCGAAATTGTCTATACCGATCCAAAGTGTGGAGAGCCGAATTACGATATAGAGGTAACGGTCAAATACGGTCCTTTGAGCGACAAATGTCCTAAATGCTCGTATAAACTGCAACTATATTATGATGATGAAGCGACCCCCGTTTATGACTCTAAAATAGACTTTTCTACACATGCTTCTGAAATTACCGTCCCTCTGCAGTTACCGGCAGATGGCAAATCTCACACACTCACCGCTCATGTCATATATACAGACGAACGTGGCAATGTAAAAACCGGTAAGAGCCCGGTGCATTCTTTCACCGCTCCGGGTACACCGGTTTTAACGGTAAAGGACCCCACCGTTCCTACACCTAATTGTGACCAAACGACATTTGATCTGGAAGTCCAAACGACGTACGCTTATCTGAAGGGAACTAAATTACAGTTCCTCTGGGATGATGTCGAAAAAAACACGCAGACTATTTCGTATGGCCCGTCCAATACCATAACAGTCAAACTGACCGGTCTTACCTACGACGGTGCAAAACATACCTTGTTGATTCGTACAGACAACACAACCCTTGACTGCCAAGACTCCAAAGAGATACTTGTCCCGTTCTCTCCGTATATATATGATTATGTTGCCACGCCTAAACAGATGGGGTGCGACATCGATGAGTATGAAGTGGTGGTTGATTTTTATGTAAGTAACGGGCAAGGTAAGACGGTGACGGTATGGGGCAAGGACCAAATGGAGACCTTTGCAGCGAAAGAGGGGAAGAATACCGTTACATTCGAGAAAATTAAAACCGACGCAGCAGATGACTACTTCGACATCTGGTTTGAAGAAATGGTTGGCTGCGAAAACAAGAAGACTGCCAAATACGTAGAGCCCGTAACACCGCATATTTCCGTTACTCAAGGACCGGAGGTAGGTGACATGGGGTGTACCCTGACAACTTATACGGTCAAATTTGATATTACTCATACCAACCAAAGCGGCAAACTATACGGATGGATAGACAGCAATCCAAAGCAAGAGTTCAGTTATAAGGATAATCCCGCGACAGTCACATTTACGGGTGTCCCCGGCGACGGACTTGAACATACACTATACGCAGAGTTTGATGGAGAAAACAGCTGTTCCGTGGAAATTCCGCACTTCAAGGCGCCCTTTACTCCGGTGATAAGCGCTGTTAAGATTGACCGTAACGAGATGAAGTGCGGCGAAACAACATACAAAGTAACGGTTGAGGCTGTTTTGTCCGACAATGCGGTTGGTCACAAGCTTACCGTTACGGGGGATACGGGAAAAGACGAACCGGTTGCGTATAACATTACCGGCACAAAATTCAGCGATGAATTTATTGTCAATAGGGACAAGGCTACCGGCAAGTTCTATATTTATTTTGAAGACGCTGTTAATTGCGAAAGTCAGAAGGAAACCCCGTACAACTATACGATACCGAAAGTTCCAACACTCTCTATTGAGGAGCCTATTACTGTGCCCGCTCCGAAGTGCCACCAAGAAACGTTCGATTTGGAAATCAAAGGAACATACAGCAATCTACACGGCACTGAATTACAGTTCTTGTGGGATGGAGTGGTAAAGAAGACTATTACACCATTAACAGGTGGTACTATAGATGTCAAATTGGAAGGGTTTGCATACGATGGGGGAAAACATGACTTAAAAATACAGACAGACAAGACTGATTATGACTGTACGTTTGAGAAAAAAGAAATAGAGGTTCCTAACACTCCGAACATCAATGTCCCCAAGATGGAATTCAGTAGTCCGGGTTGTATGGATCTGACAACGACGCTGACCTTCGATCTCAAATACATCAACCAACAAGGAGTGCTTCATTACAATGTGGACGGTGGCGCAGACTCAACCAAAACCATTACCGAGCATAGTTCTCTTATAACACTCACTGACCTCAAGTACGAAGGTGTTCCTGCTGACGGGAAGAACGACCACGTACTCAATGTTGTCTTCAACGGAGCAAATAGTTGCGAGACAAGTTTCGCACTACCTACAGCCCCGCCTTCGCCGGTTATCAATACTGTGACATCATCATTCAAACCGGATTATGTACCGGGTGAAACACAGTATCACGTTACGCTGACTATCGATTACAGCAATGCATCGGGCAAAAACATTCAAATCAAAGATGGCGAGACGGTTATCAAGACTCAAGCTGTGAATAGTAATGAAGGAACTATTGATATTCAGTTAGATTTCGACCTTGATACTCCCCATGACCTCAAGGTTTATTTCGAAGGCCGTGAAGAATGTGCAGAAACACGGACTATTACTTCTTTGATAGAGATATTGACCATCTGTCCAGGAGTAACGATAGAGAACTGGCACGGCCAAACGCTGACTCCTACCGAGACAAATAAGGTATTCTCCCATGTAGAAGGTAATACGTTGAGTATATTGACGGTAGATTTCTATGAGTTAGAGGAGATAGTCTTGCCGGCGGTAACACTTTGTTATGGAGAGACATACCCATGGTTAGACGGAAAAGAATACACGTCCTCTCAGGAGTTAAGCTATACGG
>Ga0310694_10002928_pt1 | contig 16999 bp, 13 predicted proteins | sample 174DNAGHGhighgp2_FD_203884 | JGI IMG/M metagenome (GOLD analysis project Ga0310694, IMG submission 203884) | Sheep rumen microbial communities from Palmerston North, Manawatu-Wanganui, New Zealand - 1742 DNA GHGhigh gp2 (v2) (version 2) | ecosystem: Host-associated > Mammals > Digestive system... | reverse complement strand
GATGAGGGCATGGGGATTACCCATGTCATACATACGACCCTGCAACCGGACACCCATCATCCCCGAGCGCTGACGCACCGCCTCCAGCGCCGAAGTCAGCTCAATCTCAGAGACATGATCACCCTCGATCTCCTTCTGCATGATATCCTCATGCAACTGCGCAAAGACCTCCGGCGTCAGGATATACTGTCCGAACACACTGTAAAATTCTTTCACACCTTCCTTGTTCCTCACACCCAAGAACTCCTCAGCATAACTGGCCTTGGGTTTCTCCTTCATCACAGCCACATTGAGAATGGTATGCTCCTTGTCCTCCCAGACACCCGAGAGAATGCCATAATGACTCACCTCAACCAGAGGAACGGTATGAATAGACACCATCAACGAGTTGTAACGCTCGTACTCCTCCACCATCTGCAGGGCACAGGGCTTGTTGCTGTCACTGCGATAGAGCGTATCACCCAAGAGCAACAGTACCGGTTCGTTACCCGCAAACTGCGCCGCCTGATACACCGCATGACCAAAACCGCGCTTCTCACGTTGGTAGACATAATGCAGGTGCTTGCCAATATTCAGAATGCGCGACTCCAACTCCTTCGCCTCAGCATTGAGCTTGCTCAGATGCTCATCAGACAGGGGCCTCTCGAAATAATCCGAATACAGTTGGCGCTCCTCCTCAGAACCCAACACCAGACAGATCTCCTCGATACCACTCTGAATCAACTCCTCGAGCAGGATCAGAATCACCGGACGTACCATGCCATCAGGACAGGGAATGGGGAAAAAGTCCTTCTTCAAAGCCCTCGTAGCAGGATAGAGTCGCGTGCCAAAGCCTGCCACAGGAATAATCGCCTTGCGGACCGTATGCACAGGCTTCAACGTCAGCGAATAGGCCTTCATGCCCTGACTGTTGAGATAGTCAACCAGCTGGTGCTGCGCCTCCTCACTGCGCGCCAGGAACTGTACCGAGCCATCGCCATGCGAGCCTACGCCCTTGCCACCCCAGACCAGGGGCTGAATAGCAGGATCATGCAACACCTGATGCAACTTCGGCGCATACAACGCCTCAGACATCGGCGCCACCTGGGCATCAAACAATGCCTCCGCCTCAGTCATCAGCCGACCCAAGCCCTCGGCATCACCCTCCGCCATGCACTTGATGGCCTTGTCCACCAGTTCGAGGTTCTTCTCACCCAGCGCCTCATGCTCCGCACGCTCCGCATCACTATTCGGGAAGGGATAAGCCTTGTTAAGGTCGGAGAGGATCTTGATGGTATCCTTCTCAGCACACAGATCGGCAAACACCCAGTAGAGATGCTTCTTGACATTCAACGAGCGCACCTCGATCTCATCACCATCGAAAGTCATGAGATTGGGCTTCACACCAAAGGCACAGGCCTGGTCCAGACGGCCACAACGGCTGGAAGTGCGCAACTCACCCAGATAGGCGATGTTCATCTCGCCCAACGTATTGAGGTTCAGATTATATAATAAATTGAACGCGCGCGCAACGAGGACACAGATAGCCGCAGAACTGCTCAGACCGCTCTTCATCGGCAGGGTCATACCCGTGATCTTGATGCGGACACCTCCCACCTTGTACCACTCGAGCATGTAAGAGGCCACACCAGCGCAGTAACAGAAGAAGGAACCGCTCTTCGCAATGCGCTTCAGCTCGAGCTCGTCCATGCGACAGGAGAAGTCCTGCCAGTACTCCTTGATCTCAGGGGCAGTGCTGTACAACTCGAAGATGCTCGACTTCTCGACCTCGGCATAGATACCCTGTTCGATACCGGTCACAATCGCAGCACCAGGGGCAATATCGGCATTCATCGTGCGATAATGGCCGGCCCAGTCGGTATGTTCGCCAAAAAGACAAAGGCGTCCAGGAACAAAAAGTTTCATCATATTTTATGCATTTATTTTGCAAAAGTACGAAAAAAACAGCAAAAAGTGGAGATTTTAAGGAATTTTTTTGGTTGTTTGAAGGAAATTATATACTTTTGTCCCCGAATTATTAACTCATTAAACGTATATTGCCTATCGAAACAGCATTACTCAATACTAATTAAAAGAACGTATGAGTACTTGGAAAGAAATGTCCGACGAACAGTTGGCATTGCTTTATGCAGATGGTAATAACAAAGCTTTCGACATTTTATTAAGTCGTGTGCAGGATAAGTTGTTCTCCTACATCTTCTGTATGGTGAAGAATGAGGAGTTGGCCAATGACCTGTTTCAGGAGACCTTCATCAAGGCCATCATGAAAATCAGGGACGGGAAGTATAAGGACAACGGGAAGTTCCTGTTCTGGATCAACAGGATTGCGCATAATGTGATCATCGACCACTATCGCGACATGCGCAACCAGCATATCGTGGATGCCCCGAAAGAGAATGACCTCGGGAACCTCCGCGGGGATACCGTCCTGGAGACTGACCGTGAGAGGGCGCTGGTCAATGAACAGGTCATGAAGGATGTGAGGCATCTGATGGAGGCGCTGCCGGATGTGCAGCGCGAGGTGGTGTTCATGAGGTATTATAAGGAAATGTCATTCAAGGAGATTGCCAAGGCTACTGGTGTCTCCATCAACACTTCCCTCGGCCGCATGCGCTACGCCCTCATCAACCTCCGCAAACTCTCCCGCGAGCACTCCATCGAGCTCCAACTGGCATAAATCTTTTAGGGGCTCCCCTAAAAAACATTACTTCATTTTCTTGATGGCCTGATTGCCATTAAGAAAATCCCGGGCAGCCATGCGCTTTTTGCCAGAGAGTTGGAGCTCCTCGAGCTGAAGGAGTTCACCATTGAGACAGGCGACAAAAAGAGACTTGCCCTCGATAATGATGGTGCCTGGCTCAGCAGAAGGCCTCTTCAAATCCGTCTTCGAAGCCCGATAGATCTTCAAAACGGTCTCTTTGTCATCAGATGCGACCAGCGTAGTCCATGCCCCTGGAATAGGACTCAGTCCACGGATAAAGTCGTAGACCTGCTTGGCAGACTGATGCCAGTTGATCTCGCAAGTTTCCTTGAAAATCTTCGGGGCAGCCTTTAATTGTCCATTATCCATTATCCATTGTCCATTGTCTTGAGGAATGGAGGCAGGATGGCCATCAGAGGCAAGGATGGCCTCGATGGTCTCCAGGCAGATCTCTGCCCCAAGATGCATCAGTCCATCATAAACATACTCCACATCAGCGGTGTCAGGAATATCAAAAGTCTTCTGAAGAATGATGCGACCTGTATCAATGTCATGGTCGAGGAAGAACGTGGTCACACCCGTCTGGGTCTCGCCATTGATGATGGCCCAATTGATAGGTGCTGCGCCACGATACTGAGGCAACAGTGCTGCGTGAACATTAAAGGTTCCATATTCCGGCATGGCCCAGACCACTTCTGGCAACATCCTGAATGCCACTACTACCTGCAGGTTGGCCTGATAACTCTTTAAAGTCTCTACAAACTCCGGATCCTTCATCTTCTCGGGCTGTAGCACAGGAAGGCCCTGTGATAGTGCATATTGCTTCACAGCTGATGGCTGCAACACACTGCCATGCCTGCCCACAGGTTTATCCGGCTGTGTCACCACAGCCACCACGTTATACTGATGTTCCACCAGTGCCTGCAGTGTCTCCACTGCAAACTCCGGCGTTCCCATAAAAACAATTCTCAGATTATCTTTCTTCATATGATGTCACACAGATAGCACAGATCTCACAGATTTTATCACCTCCGGTGAGATGGATTTCACTGATTATTATAAGTCTTTCAAACTTTTGATCGTGGCGAGGGGGTCTGTGGCCTTGAAGACATAGCTGCCACTGACCAGGACATCCACACCAGCTGCCACCAGACGAGGAGCCGTCTCTGCCTGGACACCGCCATCCACTTCGATGAGCGTACCAAGGCCCTTGGCATTGATCATTGCTTTCAGACGTTTCACCTTGTCGATGGTATTCTCAATGAACTGTTGTCCCCCGAATCCCGGGTTGACACTCATCAACAATACCATCTCGACATCGCCGAGGATATCCTCCAGCACAGACACTGGTGTCGAGGGATTGAGTGTCACACCAGCCTTCATGCCAGCATCGTGGATCTCCTGGATGGTGCGATGCAGGTGCACGCTGGCCTCGTAATGCACATTCATCATCATCGCCCCCAGTTTTGCAGTGCGTGCGATATAACGCTCGGGGGCATTGATCATATAATGTACGTCGAGGGGTTTCTGACAAGCCTTGGCTACAGCCTCTATCACGGGGAAGCCAAAGGAGATATTGGGGACAAACGACCCGTCCATGATGTCGAGGTGAAGCCAGTCGGCCTCACTCTGGTTGATCATGCTGATGTCACGGTCGAGGTGCAGGAAATCTGCTGCGAGTAATGATGGAGAAACAAGCGCCATGATTCTTGAACGATTAGTTCAGACAAATAGTTGCCTGAGGGTTGTTTTGACTGCGATAGTTATGTGCTATCTGACGGATAATTTCTAATGACAAAGCACTGGGCTTAAATTCCTCTTGAGTAAAATGCTTCATAGGCAAACTTTTTATATGTTATATCTCATAAACGAGAAAATAATATATTTATTATGTTTGCGACGAAAAAAGTTTTTAGGGGAGACCCTAAGACTCTTTTTTTCAGTTAGGGCCGTCCCCCAAACCCCTGGCAAGGAGCTAAAAGTCTTTATATACTTCATTATCCCACGCGGTCTCAAGTTTGAACGAACTGCTTACACTGCCATTAAAGAGCGCGCCACGCAAATAAGTCAACCGGTTACGCTTAAAGGGGACATCTTCCACCACCTTAGTATATAATACCTCGTCAGCGTCATTCAATACCTCGATGGTCACGTCCATTACCTCCTCATCAGTAGCCAAGAACAGACAATTAATCGAGCCTATCGTCATACCGACAGCAGTCTTCGGCGTACTGACCGTCACAAATCCTGCATCTCCAACCGCCTGTCCTGTCGCCGGACTAAAACTCTTGCTGCCGCCACCAAACGTGATCCGGATCTTCGTTGCATTCGCCGGTCGCGTATCCGTCGAGAGAATCCCAAGCTTACTGATCGCGCGCTCCAGCGTGATAGTACCGAGATCCAAACCCGCTGTACTGTTCACGTCAATGTCCTGCGTCTTGGCAAACGTCTCGCGTACCTTTTCTGATGTATAGGCCGCTACAGTCGGACTCGTCAGCGTGAACACGTCCCCTGCGAGACTGTCGCGCGCCACAACCACCATTGTGTACGTCCCAAGCGGCAAACTGCAACTGAAATCGCCAAAGGTCTCGTAGGTGCTGCGATCACTCTTCAACTGCGTCACCTTGCAAACCTCGGTCGCGCCACTATAGAACGCCAGCGTAATCGCCTGTACATCTTCATAACTGGCTGGACTCACAGCGCTTCGCGTCCCGGGCAGGTCCTCTACCGAATAGGAGAAGTCACTGACATGCACTCTTACCGGTGCATATCCAATACTTTCATTGTTTAAAGGGTTCAACACTTCCTCAGTGTCGTTAGAACAGCTACTGAGGTTCATCACTGTGCCCAAAAGGGCTGCGCCCATCAGGACTCCAAAACTTGAATTAAACTTTTTCATTTTGGTCTTTCTTAGAGTTAGACATTCTGTTAACTTTGTCATATTGACGTCACAAAGATAAAGAGTCTTTTTCAAAAGACCAAATGATATTTTTTCTTTTAACTTTTTTTAATTCTCCTTTGCCAAGGAGATAACCTCAACCACCCCTACCCCTCCTTACCATAATGAGGGGTCTCCACCTTTACCCCAAACCCCTTTCCCTCTCTAGGGAAGGGGCTTAAACAGAAAGTCGCAGAAACCGACGACTTTCTGTGGGTTTTGGCATCGCGGGACACGCGATACTTTCATACATCCCTGCTGTCGCCGCCCCTTGACAAGGGGCTCATTGAGGAAAACAAGGCCATAACTCAATGGCCATTACCCTACAATGAGCCTTGGAAAGGGATTCACTGAGGCTGAGCAAACCTCATATCATTGTAGCAAACACACGTAGAGGATATCAAACATACATTCATAGTGATAGACCTACATTCATAGTACCGGACATACGTTGTTCTGTTGCCATTCAGACGTTTGTATTGCTGTAAATACGCTAGTGTTGCCAGTCATACACTGGTACTGCCGTACATACGTTGCTGTTGTTGTGCGGCAGCAGCCCTTCCCTTCCAGGGGAGGGTTGGGAGAGGTGTAGAAAACCATGGCGAACCCCGCAGGGGCAAAGGCTCGAGAGCCATACCAAAACCTTTGCGGAGGGCGGTTTTCCCCCGAAGCAAATTAAGCCTCGTCCCTTTGAAAAGGGAAGAGGTTTGGAGAAGAGATTGAAGCCCCTTCTTATGAAGAAGGGGTTGGGGTTGATGGAGAAACCCTCTGCTAAGAGGGAAAAAGAGCTTTGGGGGCCGGCCCCCAACTAAAAATAGGGTTTAAAGGGGGAATCCCCTTAGATCAGTCTTCGGACATATCCGCCACCATTTTGCGATACATGGTATAAACCCGCTGGCGGGAGATGTACCCCTGAAGCCGGGCATCAGAATCAAGGACTGGGAGCCAGTCAGCCCGCGTACGGTCAAACGCCCGCATGACCTCCGCCATCGGCGTAGACTCAGAAAGCGTAGCCTTCGGTTCTATCATCAATTGACTAGAAGTGAAATGATGATACAGTTCCGTCCGGAACATCACATTCCGGATCTTCATAATCTCCACCTCACCCAGGAGCACCCCTGAGGGATCCAAAACAGGAAGCACCGACGAATTACTCCGACTGATCTTATGGACAATCTGTCCCAGTTCCATGTCAGGCGTGACACTCAGATAATCCCGTTCGATGACCGAATCCAGATTCATCAGCGTCAGCACCGCATGATCGGTATGATGCGTAATCAGTTTACCCTCCTTTGCCAACCGGGCCCCATAGATGCTATGCGGTTCGAAGATAATGATCGTGAGATAGGCACAGACCGAGACAATCATCAGCGGCACCAGAAGACTATATCCTCCGGTGAGTTCCGCAATGAGGAACATACCCGTCAAGGGCGCATGCATCACCCCCGACATCACACCCGCCATACCCATCAGGGCAAAGTTCTTCTCCGGGATATAAACCCCTATCTGGTTGATATTCCACAGACGAGAAAAGAGAAATCCCGTGAAGCACCCCACGAACAGACTCGGTGCGAATGTTCCACCACAGCCCCCACCTCCATTCGTGGCAGAGGTGGCAATGACCTTTGTGAGCAATACTAAAGCAATATACCCCAACACCAGACTACCCTGACCGGAGAAAAGCGAGTTGTTGAGGATCTGGTTCCAGTCGGCCTCAGTGCGACCATTCAACAGGAGGTTGATGCTACTATAACCCTCGCCATAAAGCGCCGGGAACAGGAAGATCAACAAACTCAGGACCGTTCCTCCAATGGCCAACCGGATATGCGGATGTTCCTTGTATTTGGCGAAGATGCCCTCACAGAAGCCCATCATCCGGATGAAATACAGGGAGATGAGTCCACAGGAGATGCCCAACAGCACACAGGCCGGAAGGCGCTGGATAGACCACTCACTGTCGAGATGGAACGTGAACAACGCTGCATCGCCACTGAAGATATAGGTAAAACAAGTAGCTGTCACACACGACACCAAGATGGGCAGGAGCGATGACATCGTCATGTCGATCATCAGGACCTCAAGCGTGAATACCAATCCCGCGATAGGTGCCTTAAAGATGCCAGCAATGGCACCAGCCGCACCACAGCCCACCAGCGTCATCAACGTCTTGCGGTCGAGATGGAAGAGTTTTCCGAGATTGGAGCCAATCGCAGAACCCGTCAGCACAATCGGCGCCTCTGCTCCTACCGATCCACCAAAGCCAATGGTAATGGCCGAGGCAATGACCGATGACCACGTGTTATGCGATTTCAGACGCGACTTGTTCGATGAGATGGCATAGAGGATACGTGTGATACCATGAGAGATATTATCCTTGACGATGTACCGCACAAAGAGTGATGTCAGATAGATACCCACCACAGGATAGACCAGGTAGAGCCAGTTGGCCCTGGACTTCTCGAAAGAGCTGGTGAGGAGCATCACGATCTGATTGATGATCCAATGAAGCGAGAAGGCTGCCACAGCCGCAAAGAAACCCACGAGCAATGCCAGGATGAGGATGAACATCCTGTCGCTGACATGCGTCACACGCCATTCGTGCAGGCGATGCAGGTTACTTACGGATAATGGTGACTTCGCCATTGGCTTTCAGTTTGATGATGCTGGAAGGGGTATGAGGTTTGTGTTCCTGACGACGCGACCAACAGACATAGTCGACTGCCTCTATGATACGCGGATCTATGTCGCAGTAGTTCTGTGCTGCGGGCTCGCCACTGATGTTCGCTGAGGTAGAGACAATCGCTTTCTGGAAACGATAGCACAATTCTTTCGAGAAAGGCTCATTGGTAATGCGAATGCCAATGCTGCCATCCTCGGCAATGAGGTTCTCCGCCAAATTGATCGCCCCATCCAGAATCAGCGTCGTGGGGCGTGTCACACTGGGGACAGGAACTGCTGTGACATTTCTACCGGATGTCACAGCAGTTCCTGTCCCCAGTGTGGCATCGATGAGTTGCCAAGCTACATCAGGAACGTTACGGATATAGCGTTGGAGACGGGCATCACTGTCGACCAGGCAGATGAGAGCCTTGGAGTCATCACGCTGTTTGATGTCGTATACACGCTTGACTGCCTCAGGGTTGGTGGCGTCACAGCCAATGCCCCAGACGGTATCTGTAGGATAGAGAATTACGCCACCCCGCTTCATGGTCTCTACAGCGTTTCTTATGTCTTCTTCTCTTGTCATCGGAGTAATCGGAATAATCTGAGTAATCAGAACTCAGAGGTAAAATGGAACTTGATGTGTTTGAAATCTTCCTGGGCCATGGAGAGAACATAACCAGAGTCAGCGAGGAAGACATCACGGCCCTCCTTATCCTTCGCCATGTACTGATACTTGCGTTTCTTGAAGTTCTCGAGCTCCGCATCATCGTCGCTCTCAATCCAACAAGCCTTGTAGAGATGCACCGGTTCCCAACGACACTTCGCGTTGTATTCGTTCTCCAGGCGATACTGGATGACCTCGAACTGCAACTGACCTACGGTACCGATGATCTTCCGGTTGTTGAACTGGTTGACAAACAACTGTGCCACACCCTCGTCCATCAATTGGTCGATACCCTTCTGCAACTGTTTGGAGCGCATGGGATCATCGTTCTCTATGTATTTGAAGAGCTCTGGCGAGAATGAGGGAAGGCCCCGGAAATGAAGTTGTTCACCTTCTGTCAACGTATCGCCAATCTTAAAGATACCACCCGTATCAGGCAGTCCTACGATATCCCCCGGCCACGCCTCATCGATGGTAGACTTGCGCTGTGCCATGAACTGCGTGGGTGAGGTGAAACGCATGGTCTTGCCCTGACGCACATGCAGGTAAGGTTGGTTGCGCTGGAACTTACCGCTGCACACCTTACAGAAAGCGATACAAGAACGATGGTTGGGATCGATATTCGCAGTGATCTTGAAGATAAAGCCCGTGAATTTCTTCTCCTCGGGTTCCACCTCACGTTCCTCCGCCTTGGTAGGACGAGGACTGGGGGCAATCTCCACGAAACAATTCAGCAGTTCCTGCACACCGAAATTATTCAGTGCAGAACCAAAGAACACCGGTGCCACCTCAGCAGAACGGTAGGTCTCCACATCAAACTCCGGATAGACACCATCCACCAGTTCAAGGTCCTCGCGCAGTTTGGCGGCATTATCCTCCCCCACTCTCTGGTCGAGGTCAGCACTGTTGATATCGATCTCCACCTTGTCCGTCACACGCTGTTTATCAGGTGTGAAGAGGTCAAGTTTTTGTTCGTAGATGTTATAAACGCCCTTGAACTTCGCGCCCTGATTGATGGGCCAGGACAAAGGACGCACCTTGATCTCGAGTTCCTGTTCGAGTTCATCGAGGAGGTCAAAGGGATCGCGTCCCTCACGGTCCATCTTATTGATAAAGATGATCACGGGTGTCTTACGCATGCGACAGACCGTCATCAGTTTACGTGTCTGCGTCTCCACACCCTTGGCACCATCGACCACGATGATAGCCGAGTCAACAGCCGTAAGGGTTCGGAAGGTATCCTCGGCAAAGTCCTGGTGACCCGGGGTATCGAGGATATTCACCTTATATTCAATATCCTTGCCCTCTGGCGTATAGTCAAACTCCATCACCGAGGTAGAGACAGAGATACCACGTTGTTTCTCGATATCCATCCAGTCGGAGGTGGCAGTCTTTTTGATCTTGTTGTTCTTGACGGCACCAGCCACCTGGATCTGTCCTCCGAAGAGGAGGAATTTTTCTGTTAATGTCGTCTTACCGGCATCAGGGTGCGAGATAATCGCAAATGTTCTTCTTCTATCTATCTCTGGATTCATAATTTTGCAATGCAATCGGCGAGGGACTCTTCCCAGTAGGGCACCTCGATGTTATAAGTCTGTTTGATCTTGGTCTTGTCAAGGACCGAATAATGCGGGCGTTTTGCAGGCGTTGGATACTCTGAAGTGTGCAAAGGTCGTACATGACAGGTGGTGATACCTGCAATGCGATGAATGGCCTTGGTGAAGTCGTACCAAGAGATGACCCCTTCGTTGGAGAAGTGATAAACACCCGGTACAATCCCCTGTTCGATGGCAGCGAAGATGGCCACAGCCAGATCACGTGCATAAGTCGGTGTGCCTATCTGGTCGAAGATGACCCCCAGTTCAAGTTTCTCTTTGCCCAGACGAATCATCGTCTTCACGAAGTTATTGCCAAAGGTGGAATAGAGCCAGGCAGTACGGATGATCATCGACTGAGCGCAGAACTTCTGTACATTCAGTTCGCCCACCAGTTTTGTTTTGCCATAGACACTGTTCGGACACGTATCCGCCTCCTCGGTATAAGGCGTATGCTGGGTGCCATCGAAGACATAATCGGTGGAGATCTGGATCATCCATCCTCTGCGTTTTCCAATGGCTGCTGCCAAATAAGCAGGCGCCTCCGCATTCAACTTCGTGCACAATTCCTCATTCTCCTCGGCCTTGTCGACTGCTGTATAAGCCGCACAATTGACAATACCGTCAATCTGGTTTTCATTCACAAAAGCCTCGATAGCGTCTTGGTTGGTGATATCCAACTCAGCCACATCCGTATTAAAATAGGTATGCTGGGGGTGACTTGCCTCCAGCAACTGCATTTCGTTTCCTAATTGGCCATTACAGCCAGTAATCAAAATATTCATTATTCGAACTTTAAACCTTCTTCTTTATCCTTTTTATAATAGTCGGAGAGCATGCCGATAAAAGTGGTTATTTCCTTAACAGCATGTGCGGTGTCAGGCGAGATGTCTTTGTGCTGAAGACGCAAAAGCATCACACCATAAAGAGCATCGAAACACGTCTCAATCTCATTTTGTTCCTTGTTGGCCCCGCGATTGCGCAGTTCTACAATAAAAGGCAGCACCTTGTAGTATTCTGCATTGTAGAAGGGGAATTTGGAGGACTGGAGGAGTTGGTTGTGCAGGTCGATGAGCATCTGCATCGTCACCTGATTGATCTGCAAGTGTCCCTTTTCGCGACAGCCCTCCTGGTTCATCATCCGGATAAGGTTCCCGAACCAGTCGAGTTCCTCTTCCTTCTGTTCATCGGTATAGTCAAACCGTTCCACCCACTCATCACGAATGCGTCTTAGCGAACAGTCGAACGCCCTGATAGTATCCTCGACCTGCCACATATAGAGCAGGTATTCGGCAATATTCTTCTTTCTTAAATCCTGAGAAACAAACACTTATATTATACTATTTGACAATTGACTATTTAGAACCTTAACAGGTTAGTTGTGGTGCCGAGGAGCATGATGATAGAACCTACGACCACAGCAGCACCAATGATCTGGTTGATGATACGGATACCATTGGTATCGAACTTCGTACGGATCTGATCGACCAGCCATGTCAGTCCCCACCACCAGAGCAACGCTCCTCCCACGATACTGCCAAAGCCCACGAGCATCTCGAAAGGATGGTTGGGCAGCACAAAGGCAAACTGTGCGAATGTGGCCAGGAACAGGAAAATGATGAGCGGATTGGAGAAGGTGACCAAGAAGGCCGTCCACGTGTTATACCAGAGCGTACCCTTTTGTTGTCCTGACTGGTGCATCTTCCTCGTAGGGTCGGTGCGATAGGTATACAGTCCGAAGCAGAGCAGCATGACACTTCCCGCTATCTGCAGGTAGAACCGGTTCTGGTCGTTGTTGATGAGATCCATGACAAACGACATACCGAAGCCTGCGAATGCCGCGTAGATGATATCACTGGCCGCAGCGCCAATGCCTGTAGCAAAGCCATACCACCGTCCTTTGTTCAGGGTACGCTGGACACACAAAATGCCCACAGGGCCCATCGGGGCACTGGCAATCATGCCTATCATCATTCCTTTGAAGATGAAATCCAGGATATTTATTGGTACATGAAACGGCATAGCGGCTGCAAAATTACTAAAAATTCTTGAGACTACCTATTTTTCGCTGTCTTTTTTCTTTGTATTGATGCGAATGCTCATAATGGTCAAGTCATCATTGGGCTCTGCCCCATCACGATGCTCCTGTACGGCACCATAGAGCGCTTCGATGGTCTGTTGGGCACTGGCCTCAGGCATCGTCTGGAGAAGTTCGAGAATATGATCATCGCCAAACTGTTCCTGTTCGCGGTTCTCCGCCTCATTCAATCCATCGGAGTAGACCACCAGCATCTTTCCATTGATATCATCGATACGTTCACCATCATACTCCAGTCCCGGCCAGAGACCAATAGGTGCATTGGGCAACATCTCCAGGAACTCACCACCCAGTTTGTCACCGATATACGGTGGATTATGACCTGCATTACAGAAGTTCATGGATCCCTCTTTCAGGTCGATGCAGCCAATAAACAAGGTGACGAACATGCCCTGTTCATTATCCTCCGAGAGGGCAGCATTCATACGCGTGGCTATCTCAGCAGGCATCATATGCTGTGTGGCCAATGTACGGAACAGACGCGTTGCCTGTGCCATGAACAGTGATGCCGGAACACCCTTACCACTCACGTCGCCCAAGCAGAAATACAGTTCATCACCCATGAGGAGATAGCCATAGAGATCGCCACCCACCTCCTTGGCCGGTTCTATCTTCGCATAGATATCCAGTCCTTCGCGGTTGGGGAAGATATTCGGCACCATCGACATCTGGATATCACGTGCAATACGCAGTTCACTCTCTATACGTTCACGATGCGCTGTTGCCTCCTCTAACTGGTCGTAGGCCACCTGCAGTTTCTCATGCGCCACACGTAAGCGATGGGTAGACCTGCGTTTATGGAACGTGTAGATGGTAAAAAACAAGATGATGAGCAGCAGAGAAACAGCCGTCCACCACATGCGTTGCCGGGAGAGATCAGCCTCCTTCTGCAAGATCTCCTGTTCCTTGCCCTGCGTGTCATAAAGTGTTGCCAATTCCGCCGTGGCACTGTTCTTCTGACCAGTGATGGCAGAATCGAGTACACTCAGGATCTTATTGGCTGCCACCCGGGCAGAGTCTTGACGGCCAGCCTCTTTGTTGGCCCTGAACTTGGGAAGCATGTACAGTTGGATATTATCGAGCGAGGCCTCCATACCCCAGTGCTCCAATGTCTCGTCGAGGTAACGGTAGTTATCAGCAGCCTCCTGATAGCGCTCCGCCATGACCAGGTAGTCATTGGCATTGATATGTCCCGGAGCTGTCTTGGAGAAATCCGTTTTGAGAAACTCCTGGTAAGCCTCTTCTGCATCCCTCTTCTTACCCAGTCCCTGCTTCGCCACAGCCCGCATGATCTCGATACGGCCCTGATACTCGTCGAAATAATCCTTTCGTGCATCTCGTTTCTGACGGTACTTATCAAGGAGCATCTCCGTACGGTCGATCCAGTAGATGGACTCGGCATAGCGACGCGTATTGATATATGCCATACTCGTGTAGACCGTACCTAGCACCGCCTCCTGGAAACCACGACTCGTAGAGTCCGACTGCCAACGGTTGGCATAGTGTCCTCGCGCTGTGAGGAAGCTCTCCTTGGCCTCCTCATCCTGACCGAGATTGATCTGGCAACAACCGATGTTATTGAGGAGGATGGCATAATCGATGTCCGACCCAATGCCCGACTCATCCATCTTCTTCACTGCCGGGATGGCCACCACCAGCGAACCCTCGTAGTCGCCCTTGACCAACAAGAGCTCAGAAAGTCTGCGGGCACATTTGTTATAGCTCAGCTGGTCCTCTTTGGTCTTCACCTCACACTCGATGGCCTTGCGATAGTAGATCTCCGACATGCGGTAATGTCCCTGATGGTAATAAGCCACACCCCGCCAACGATTGGCATCGAGTTCGGAGATCAGGCCCTGTTGCTCGTAGGCATTGGCCAATACGATCATACTGTCATACTCCATCCTCACGCCCACATCAAACAAGACACTATCAGCCTTGCTGGCCCTCACCTCATGCCCCATACGTTCCTGGCAGGCAATGAAGGCCATGGACATCAAGAAGAGAATCAACCATGTGAAGTAGCGTTTTATTTTCATATTCTGTCTTGTGTTCACTTTGCGTATGCAAAGTTACAAAATATATTTGAAACCGCCAACAATTCTCGCAGAAATTGTTAGGATACGTGCGGTTTGGGGCAGACAAAAGGTTAATTTCCGTAAAAATGACCGATAATTGTGAGATTTTTCGTAATTTTGTAGCATGAAACAACTTTAAGCAATAAAATATCATAAAACTATACAACAATGGAACAACAGAATGTTTTGAAGCCGTATGTGATCGGCTTGGATTTGGGAGGTACAAACTCCGTGTTTGGTATTGTCGATTCCCGTGGTGACATCAAGGCTACCACCGCCATCAAGACCGGTGGCTATGACAAGGTGGAAGACTATGTAGACGCCTGTGTAGAGGCGTTGCAGGTGATCATCGATCAGGTAGGTGGCATTGAGAAGATCAAGGCCATGGGTATTGGTGCTCCCAATGGTAATTATTATAAAGGTACGATTGAGTTTGCACCTAATCTGCCCTGGGCTCATAATGGTGTCATCCCCCTGGCACAGTTGTTCAGTGAACGTCTGAACAATATCCCTGTGGCCCTGACCAATGATGCCAATGCCGCTGCCATCGGAGAGATGGTCTATGGTGTGGCCAGAGGTATGAAGAACTTCATCGTGATCACCTTAGGTACGGGTGTTGGCTCAGGTATCGTTGTGAACGGTCAGTTGCTCTATGGCCATGACGGTTTTGCAGGAGAGTTAGGTCATGTCACGATGGTACGTGGTGAAGAAGGCAGGATCTGCGGTTGTGGCAGAACCGGTTGTCTGGAAGCCTATTGTTCCGCCACTGGCGTTGCCCGTACAGCCCGTGAGTTGTTGGCCAAGACCACCCGTCCGAGTCTGTTGCGTGACATGAATCCCGATGATATCACCAGTCTCGACGTATCCATCGCTGCTGAGAAGGGTGACGAGTTGGCCAAGGAGATCTACGATTTCACCGGTAAGATGCTGGGAGAGGCCTGTGCAGACTTCGCCGCTTTCAGTAGTCCTGAGGCCTTTATCTTCTTCGGAGGCATGGTGAAGGCAGGTGAGCTGATTATGAAGCCCATCAGGGAGTCGTATAATGAGCATGTACTGAAAATCTTCAAGAACAAGGCGCAGTTCCTAGTGAGTGGCCTGGATGGTGCCAGTGCCGCAGTGCTGGGTGCCAGTGCCATTGGATGGGAAATTCAGTAAAAAAATGGAGGTTGGTGCAGGACGCTACCAACCTCTCTATAAAAAAGATAAGGTGAATCAGCAAAATGGCTGATAAGAATCTTATCGGCGGCAAATATACGAGTTATTTATCTAACTTGCAAATTTTTCAGCAAAAAAGTGACTATTTTCGATGTTTTTGTCGATAAAAACAACTTTTTTATATGTTTTTCGAAAAAAAACGCGCTAAAAATTTGCATGTTTGAGAGAAACTTGATACCTTTGCCGCCAGAATTAGACAAAAACAGTTAGATATGAAGTGTCAGAACAACATTTGGTGGTGGCAGTGCTCGAGATTAAAAACGTCGCGAGGCTAAACGCCCTATCTGTTATTCAACGAAGATATAAGAGGCTCATCGCGACAGCGGTGAGTCTTTTTTCATTCAGTACACAACACAAATAAAAATATATAGAAAGATGAAAAGTTATCAAGTAGACGAAAATGGTTTTTATGGAGAATTCGGTGGTGCATATGTACCTGAGATCCTTTACAAGTGCGTGCATGACCTACAAGAGGCCTATCTGCCGATCATCGAGTCGGAGGCCTTCAAACGCGAGTATCACGCCCTATTGAAGGACTATGTGGGACGTCCCTCGCCCCTGTACTATGCCCAGAGGATGAGTGAGCAGTATGGTTGTAAGCTCTATCTGAAACGTGAGGACCTAAACCACACCGGTGCCCACAAGATCAACAACACCATCGGTCAGATTCTCCTGGCCAAACAGATGGGTAAGACCCGTATCATCGCAGAGACAGGTGCAGGCCAGCATGGTGTAGCCACCGCTACTGTCTGTGCACTGATGAACATGCAGTGTGAGGTATTTATGGGTGCTACCGACGTAGAGCGTCAGCACACCAATGTAGAGCGCATGAAGATGTTGGGTGCCCAGGTACATCCTGTACGTACGGGCAACATGACCCTGAGTGATGCTTGCAGCGAGGCCATCAGAGACTGGTGTTGCCATCCTCAGGACACGTTCTATATTGTTGGTTCCACGATGGGTCCCCATCCCTACCCCGATCTCGTAGCCAGAATGCAGAGTGTAATCTCCGAAGAAATCAAATGGCAGTTGGAAGAAAAGGAAGG
>Ga0310694_10002927_pt1 | contig 17001 bp, 2 predicted proteins | sample 174DNAGHGhighgp2_FD_203884 | JGI IMG/M metagenome (GOLD analysis project Ga0310694, IMG submission 203884) | Sheep rumen microbial communities from Palmerston North, Manawatu-Wanganui, New Zealand - 1742 DNA GHGhigh gp2 (v2) (version 2) | ecosystem: Host-associated > Mammals > Digestive system >... | reverse complement strand
GAAGGGGGCAGGAGCTTTGTCCTGCCCGAGGAGGCTGCAGGCCGCCCCGTCCTGTGCTTTGCCAGCCCCGACCAGGCCAGGGCCCACCCGGACGCCCGGCTCATGGCCCTCTATCCTGAAGGCGGCAGGGACGCCTGGCCGCTGCAGGCCGAAGCCTGCGCGGCCCTCTGGGCCGCCGGCGCAGACATAGCCTGGGACGCCTTCTGGCAGGGATCCGGCGCCCAGAAGATGGTGCTGCCTACCTATCCCTTCGACAACAGGCGCTTCTGGTTTGCAGCCGGAACCGCCAGCCCCCTTCAGGCGCCGTCCCCAGTCCAGTCCTGCGCCCCGTGCCAGACGGCGGCCAGAAGCTGCGCAAAGCCGGAAGCCCTGGCCGCCGGGCCTGCCTGCGCCGCGCCTGCGCCGGGCTCCGTTCCGCCCCAGGCGCCCGAAGCGTCTGAGACAGCAGCGCCCGGCAGAGAGGCGCTGGCAGACCGGCTCGAGCAGGCCGTGCGGCGCATCATGCGCCTTGGTCCGCAGGCCCTTCTCGACAGGCAGGCCTCGCTCATCCAGCAGGGCTTCGACTCCCTGCTCTTCATGGAGCTGGCACGGCAGATCAGGAAGGAGACCGGCCTTGCGCTCTCCCCTGCGCTCTTCGCCCAGAATCCCACCATCGACGGCATGGCTGAAGTGCTGGCGTCGGGAGCCGGACAGGACGCCGGGGACGAGGACCTTGCCCTTGCCGCCGATCCCGCCCGCCGCTTCGAGCGCTTCCCGCTGACCGACGTCCAGCACGCCTACTGGCTCGGACGCGGCGCCAGCATGCCCCTTGGCGGCGTGAGCTGCTCAAGCTACCTCGAGGCCGATCTGGAAGGCATCGATCTGGCCAGGCTCGAGGAAGCCCTCAACCGCCTCGTCGAGCGCCACGACATGCTCCGCTGCGTCATTTCCAGCGACGGCTGGCAGCGCTGCCTGCCTGAAGTGCCCCGCTATCTCATCGAAATAGAAGACCTTTCGGGGCTTGATAATGAAAAGAAAAGTGAAATTCTAACTCAAAAGCGGGAGGCGCTTTCCCACAAGGTGCTGCCCGTCGACAAGGCCCCCATTCTGGAGGTCAAGGCCTCGCTGCTGGGGCAGGGCCGGATCAGGATCCACCTCAAGCAGGATCTGCTGGTGGCAGACGCCTTCAGCTTCGGCATTCTCGCGCGCGACCTTGCGGCCTTCTACGCCGATCCCGGCCTCAGGCTGCCTGCCCTCCAGCTCTCCTTCCGGGACTACGTCCTGGCAGGGGAGGCGGAAAAGCAGACCAGAGCCTGGGCCAGCGACCGCGAATACTGGCTCTCCCGCATGGCGGACCTTCCGGAGGGGCCGGAGCTCCCCCTGGCGAAAAGCCCGGAGGCCGCGGGAACGCCGCGCTTTGCCAGACGCACGGCACGGCTTGGGCGCGAGGCGTGGCAGCGCCTGAAGGCTCTGGCCAGCAGGCGCAATCTGACGCCCTCGGCGCTGCTCCTTTCCGCCTTCAGCATGGTGCTTGCCCGCTGGTGCGCCTCTCCCCGCTTCTGCCTCATGCTGACGACCTTCGACCGCAGGGGAGCGCATCCCCAGATCAGCGAGATTGTCGGCGACTTCACGAGGCTTCTGCTGCTGGAAGTCGAAAGGAAGCCGATGGCAAGCTTTGCCGAACACGCGGCCGGCGTGGCCGCGCGCCTCGCCGACGATCTCTCGCACAGCCGCTTCTCGGCCGTGGACCTGCTGCGCGAGCTCGCCAGAGGGGCCGAAAACGCCGTCTCCTCGCGCTCCGCCGTCGTCTTCACGAGCGCGCTTCCCCTGACCAGCACGGACGATCCCTTCGCCCCGCTCGAGGGCATAGCCTGCGAATGCCCCTACGCCATCTCGCAGACGCCCCAGGTCTGGCTTGACCATCAGGTCTACGAATACAAGGGCGAGCTCGTCTACACCTGGGACTCCGTCGATGCCCTCTTCCCCGACGGCCTCGTCGATGCCCTCTTCGAAACCTATTCGGGCTTCGTGGCCAGGCTTGCCGAAGACGAGGCGCTGTGGGAGCAGAAGACGCCCCTGGCTGCCTTGCCGGCCTCCCAGGCCAAGGTCCGCGCCGAGGCGAACGCCACGGGCATGCCCTTCGCGCCCGGCCTTTTGCAGGACGCCCTGCTGGCCAGGGCCGCGGCTGCGCCCCAGGCTCCGGCGATTCTCTCGCCGTCCAGAAGCCTCAGCTTTGCCGAACTCGAGGACGCCAGCCGGCGCCTTGCGCTCAGGCTTGCCGCCATGGGCGTTCCGCGGGGCGGGGTCGCAGCCGTCATGATGGCAAAGGGCTGGGAGCAGATAGTGGCCGTGCTGGCCTGCGTGCGCGCCGGCTGCGCGTATCTTCCCTGCGACGCCGAGCTGCCTGAAAAGCGCCTGGCCTACATGTTCAAGGACGCGGGCGTGACCGTCTGCCTTGTGCAGGAAGCCTTTGCGGACAAGGCGGAACGCTGCGGCGCGCAAGCCTTCGCCGTTGACGGCGGCGTGTTCAGTCTGCCTGGCGGCGCCCTGCCCGAAGATCGCTGCGCCCGTCCCGAAGACAGGGCCTACGTCATCTACACCTCCGGCTCCACGGGAACGCCCAAGGGCGTCGCGATGCAGCACCAGGCAACGCTCAACACCCTCGCCGACCTGTGGAAGCGCCTTGAGCTGACGGCCAGAGACCGCGTCCTCAGCCTTGCCAACCTGCACTTCGACCTTTCGGTCTTCGACGTCTTCGGGGTGCTCGGCGCAGGCGGCGCCGTCGTCTTCCCCGATCCCAGGGACCTGAAGAAGCCAGGCGCCTGGTGCGCCCGCATGCGGGAAGCAGCCGTCACGGTCTGGAACACGACGCCTTCGGTCATGCAGCTCCTGCTGGACTACCTGGACGACCATCCGGAGGAGAAGCCGGAGGGCCTCGGCACGGTCATCATGTCGGGCGACTGGATTCCCGTGGACATGCCGGGACGCATCCACGCCCTGTGGCCGGCCTGCCGCGTCTGCGCCATGGGCGGCGCCACCGAGGCAGCCATCTGGTCGAACATCCAGGTGGTGGACGAGGTGCCGGCATCCTGGCGCAGCATCCCCTACGGCAGGCCGCTCGGCAACCAGCGCTACTACGTGCTCGACGACGAGGGCAGCCCCTGCCCCGACTACGTTCCGGGCAGCCTCTTCATTGCCGGCCAGGGCCTTGCCGAGGGCTACCTCAACGATCCCGAAAAGACCCGGGCGAGCTTCTTCGTGCATCCGGGCCTGGGCGAGCGCCTCTACCGCACGGGCGATCTTGGCCGCTACTGGTCCGACGGCACGCTGGAATTCCTCGGCCGCCGCGACAGCCAGGTCAAGGTGAACGGCTACCGCGTCGAGCTCGGCGAAATAGAGACGGCCCTGCGCAGCTGCGAGGGCGTGCAGAACGCGGCCGTGGTCGCCGTGAAGGGGCAGGGCGGCGTGCGCCTGGCCGGCTTCGTCGCCATGAACGCCCAGGCCGGAGGGCCCGAAGCCGGCGAGACCCGGGAGGAGTACGAGAAGCGCCGCCAGGCCATGAAGGCCGCCGGCATCGAGATCATCGACGCCGTGGACCGCCTGCACTTCAAGCAGGAGGGGCGCAACATCCGCAGGGACACGGCCGGCCTCGAGCGCGTCTGCTGCTTTGCGGGCGAGCCCAGCCTGGAAGACTACTCGCGGCGCATCTCCACCCGCCGCTTCCTGCAGGAAGCGGTGCCGGCGGAGCGGCTGAAGGGCCTTCTGCACGTCCTTGCGGCCTTGAACGCGGCTGACTGGCCGGTGGCCAAGTACCGCTACGGCTCCGCCGGCTGGACCTACGCCGTCCAGACCTACGTTCTCGTCAAGGAGGGCCGCGTCGAGGGTCTGGCGCCGGGCCTGTGGTACTTCAATCCGCTTGAGGACGCCCTCTACAGGATGGGCGCCCTGCCGGAGGACCTCAAGGGCCTCTTCCCCGGCCAGAACGCGGACATCTTCGAGAGTGGCGCCTTCGCCGTCTTCCTCGTGGCCGAGTTCGACGCCATCAGGCCCGTGTACGGCGACCGCGCCGGCGACTTCACCCTCATCGAGGCCGGCCTCATGAGCCAGCTGCTTGAAGAGGAGGCCATGAAGGCAGGGCTCGGCCTCTGCCAGATCGGCGCCATGGATTTCGGCAGGCTGCGCGAAGGCTTCCGGCTGAAGGAAAGCCACAGCTACCTGCACTGCCTCGTCGGCGGCCTGGTGGCCAGGCCCGAAGGCTGGGTCTTCACCCAGGCATCCCGGGAGTCCCTGCCCGATCAGGGCACGGCGCCAGCAGGCGGCGCGGACGCCCTGAAGGCCGCGCTGCACGCGTGGCTTCCTGACTACATGGTGCCGCAGACGCTGGTGCAGCTCGAGGCCATTCCCCTGACGGCCAACGGCAAGGTGGACAGGAAGGCCCTGCTCAGGCTCGCCGAATCGGGGCGCCGGGGGGCCGGCTACGCGGCGCCCGAGCAGGGCGGCGAGACCCTGCTGGCAGGCCTTATCGGCGCCATCCTCGGCAGGGAGAAGGTGAGCGTGCTCGACAATTTCTTCGACCTCGGGGCGACCTCGCTCCAGCTGGTGCTCTTCCAGCGGCGCGTCAACGAGGCCCTCGGGCGGGAGGTTCCCATCACCGACATCTTTGCCCATCCCAGCATCAGGGAACTCAACGCCTTCCTCTCGGCCGCGGACGGCGCCGGCGGGGACGGCGAGGCGGTCCTGGACGAGGCCGAAAAGCGCGCCTGCCTGCGCAGGCGCATGCGCAAGGACGCCCGCAGGCGCACGCACGCCTGGGATCAGGAATAGCGGGGCGGCCCGGCCGCATCAGGCAAGGATTTTCCACAACGACAACGGAGCGGGGCAGTGGCTGCCTCACGCGGAGTAGAAGAGGACTATGGACATCAGCGACATCAAAGAAGAGGGCATTGCCGTCGTCGGCATGAGCTGCCGGTTCCCGGGGGCAGGCAACCTGAAGGAGTACTGGGCGAACCTCTGCCAGGGCAGGGTGAGCGTCGCCTTTCTGGACGACGGCGAGCTCTCGGCCGAGGGCGTGGCGGACGAGCTTCTGCACGACCCTTCCTACGTCAAGGCCGGCTACTTTCTTGAAGACATCGACAAGTTCGACGCGGCCTTCTTCGGCTACGCCGGCAGCGAAGCGGCGAAGATAGATCCCCAGCAGCGGCTCTTCCTCGAGACCTGCTGGGAGGCTCTCGAGGACGCCGGCTGCTCGCCCCTGCCGGGTGGCCGCCTCCAGGGCAGAAGCGTCGGCGTCTTTGCCGGCAGCCGCATGAGCACCTACTTCAGCCACCTCTACCGGGGCCTCAAGCCAGGCAAAAGCGCCGACGCCTTCCAGAGCCTGGTCGGCAACGACAAGGACTATCTCTGCTCCCGCGTCTCCTACAAGCTCAACCTCCACGGTCCGAGCCTCGGCATCCAGAGCGCCTGCTCAAGCTCCCTTTCGGCCGTGCACTTCGCCTGCGAGTCGCTGCGCTCCGGCGCCTGCGACCTGGCCCTGGCGGGCGGCGTCGCCGTGAACGTGCCCCAGAAAAGCGGCTACCTCTACCAGCAGGGCATGATCATGTCGCCTGACGGCTACTGCCGTCCCTTCGACAGGAACGCGTCGGGCACGGTCTTCTCCAACGGCGTCGGCGTCGTGGCGCTCAAGCGCCTCGAGGACGCGCTGGCGGACGGCGACCGCATCTACTGCGCCGTCCTCGCCTCGGTGGTCAACAACGACGGGGCGCAGCGCGTCGGCTACACCGCACCCGGCGAAGCCGGCCAGACCTCGGTCATCGGCGAAGCCCTCGAGCTTTCCGGCCTCTCTGCCGAGGACATAGGCTTCGTCGAAACCCACGGCACCGGCACCGCCATCGGCGACCCCATCGAGTTTGCGTCCCTGAACAAGGTCTTCACGCACTTCACGAAGCGGAAGGGCTTCTGCGCCCTCGGCGCCGTCAAGGCCAACATCGGCCACGCCGACGCGGCCTCCGGCATAGCCAGCTTCATCAAGGCCTGCATGGCGGTCCACGAGGGCAAGATTCCGCCGCACCCGCTCTTCACCGAGGCCAATCCCGCCATCGCCCTCGATGCCAGCCCCTTCTACATCAACACGGAACTCAAGGAATGGCGGCCCGAAGGATCCCTGCGCTTTGCCGGCATCAGCTCCTTCGGCATAGGCGGCTCCAACGCGCACGCCATCCTGGCTGAAGTGCCCGCGCCGCCGGCGGAACGGCCCCAGGCCGAAGCCATCGACGTTTTCGCGCTTTCCTCCAGGACGCCTGCCATGCTGCGCGCCCTGGCCGGACGGACCGCCGAAAGCATTGCCAGCGCCAAGCCCCGCCTCATGGACCTGTGCCGCACGGCCCGCGAGTCCCGCTCCCAGGACCGCTGCCGCCTTGCCCTGGCCGTGCGCGGCAGGGATGCGCTTGCCAGCGCCCTTGCCGAATTCGCCGCAGGCGGCGCGCCGGAGGGGCTTGTCACCGGCGAGGCGCTTCCAGGACGCAAGGCTCCGCCTCAGCCCTTCGAGATGGCCGACTTCAGCGCGCAGAGCCTTGCCAGGGCATGCCAGGCCTACGCCGCAGGCGACGACAGCGCGCTTGCGCCCCTGCAGGAGCGCGGACTGGACATGGGCGCCCGCCTCTGGCCCCTGCCGGCGACGCCCTTCGAGCGCCGGCGCTGCTGGTTCGACGAGGACGCCATGGAAGAGGGCGCCGAAGCCCCCGGCATGCTCCGCCTCAAGGGCAGAGCCCTGCAGACGGCCTTTTCCGCGCCCGGGGGCAGGCTCCTCTTCCAGGGCCGGCTGGCAGGAGGCGATCTGGAGCGCATGAAGCAGCACCGCCTCCACGGCAGGGCCGTGGCGCCGGCCTCCCTCTTCCTCGACCTCATGATGCAGGCGGCCCGCCAGCTCCATCCCGAGGGCTGCTCGCTTGCCAGCTGCGCTGTGGTCCGCCCCCTCGTCATCGGCGATGCCGATGCCGTCTTCTTCCAGATCGGCGTCCAGGACGAGGCCGTCGAGCTCTATGCCTCGCTTGAGCCCATGAACGCGGCCTCCTGGACGCTGCACGCCCGCGCAGAATGCGCGCCTGCGGCGCGGCTGGCCCCCGGCGCCGACGGCGAATCGGTCCTGCCGTTCAGGGAGGGCGCCGGCCAGGAGGGCTTCAGCAAGGAGGCCTACTACGCCGTCTTCGAGCAGGCGGGCGTCGGCTACGGCCCGGCCTTCAGGAACATTGCCGGGCAGGCGCAGGCAGAGGGCGGAGCGTTCGTGCTCGTGAAGCTCCCCAGGGAGCTGCGGGGCAAGGGCTGGGCCTTCGGTCCGGAGGCCCTCGACGCCTGCCTGCAGGCCTTTCCGGCCGCCGTGCCGCCCGAACTGCTCGGCCAGGGCCGCTGCTTCGTGCCCGCTGCCTGCCGGAAGCTCGCGCTGGCGGACATGCCCGCAGGCCTGCCCGAAACCCTCTGCGTCAAGGCAAAGCTTGCGGCAGGCGTGGAGCCCGGGGCCGACGCCGTGGATCTCGACATCGACGTCTTCGGCCAGGACGGCGCCCCGCTCGCCCGCATCGCCGGCCTGCGCATGGCGCCCGTGTCCGCCAGGGCGCTGGATCAGCAGGCCGCAGGCAAGGCGCCGTCCCTGTGCTACGGCCTGGCCTGGCGCGAGCTGAAGGACATGTCCTGCGCCCCGAAGGACGGCGACAGGTTCATTTTCATCGAGGATCAGGGAGGCCTTGCCGCGCGCCTTGCCATGCGCTTCTCCGTCCTCGGACGCGCCTGCGTGAGCCTGCCCTCCGCCGAAGGCCAGCCCTTCCGCGAAGCGCTCGACGAGGCGCTGAAGGGCAGGGGCGACGTCTTCATCGGCGACTTCCGCCCGCTCGACTTCAGGGCCGAGGCCGGCTTCAGGGCCAATGCCGAAAGCTGCCTCGGCGATCTCTTCGCCGTCATGCGCGCCGTGAACGCCGGGAATGCGAAACGCCTGCGCTTCACGCTGGCCACGGCGGGCGCCTTCGGTCCCGGGGCGGCCTCGGGGCTTCCCGAAGAGGCCATGTTCTGGGGCATCGTGCCGGTGCTCGCCACGGAATACCCCGAATGCCGGGTTCGCGTGGTCGACGTCGAGAAGGCCGAGGAAATCCCTGCCGGCTTCGCCGAAGCCTTCCTCTGCGATCTGCCGGAGAGCCGCCTGGCGGTGCGGCAGGGCCTGGTCTACGCCCCGCGCCTGGTGCCGGCGCCGCTCGAGCCGGCTGAGCAGGACGGCGGCACGGCCAAGGCCCTGGTCATGGAGGGCTCCGGACTCGACAGCCTGGCGATGGTCTCCGAAGCCCGCAGAAAGCCCGGTCCCGGCGAGGTGGAGGTGGCCATCTGCGCCTCGAGCCTTAACTTCCGCGACGTCATGATGGCCATGGGCATCTATCCCGGCGACAGGACCGCCATCGGCAGCGACGCGGCCGGCCTGGTTGCGGCCGTCGGCGAAGGCGTCGAGGGCTTCAGCGAAGGCGACAGGGTTGCCGTCAGCGCCTTTGGCTGCATCAGAAGCCACGTGACCCTCGATGCGTCCATGGTCAGGAAGATTCCCGAAGGCATCGGCATGGAGGAGGCCGCCGGCCTTCCCGTTGCCTACATCACCGCCTGGTACAGCCTGGTGGAGCTTGGCCGGATCAAGCCGGGGCAGACCGTGCTCGTGCATGCGGCCTCCGGCGGCGTCGGCCTGGCGGCCCTTTCCATAGCCAGGCACTTCGGCGCCACGGTCATCGGCACGGCCGGCAGCGACGCCAAGCGCGCCTTCGTGCTCAAGCGCGGGGCCAGCTTCTGCTTCAGCTCCAGAAGCGCGGACTTTGCCCGGGAGGTCGAGAAGGCCACCGGCGGCCGGGGCGTGGACATCGTCCTCAACTCCCTTGCCGGCGAGCCCCAGCAGGCGTCCTTCGACATCGTCGCCGACGGCGGCAGCTTCATCGAGCTCGGCAAGAGCGGCGTGCTCGACAAGGGCGAGTGCAAGGGCGCCAAAGGCGTCATGCACTACTACCCCGTCGATCTGGTCGTGCTCGGCAGGGAAGAGCCCGAGGTGATGGCCCGCGCCTTCACGCAGTCCCTGGAAGCCTGCGGCAGGGGCGAGCTCGACCTTCTGCCCGTCAAGGCCTTCCCCGTCGCCGGCTATCCGGAAGCCTTCCGCTTCATGGCCGGCGCCAGGCACATCGGCAAGATTGTCCTGACCTGGCCCTCCGCAGGCCTGGCGCAGGACGCCGGGCCCCAGCCCGGCGAAACCGAATTCATCTCCGGCGGCCTCGGCGGACTTGGCCTCAAGCTGGCGGCCCGCCGCGTGCGGCAGGGATGCCGCCACCTCGTCCTGGCCGCCAGGCACGCGCCGGACGACGCGGCAAAGGCCGTGCTCGAAAGCCTTGCCAGGGCGGGCTGCGAGGTGAAGGCCATAGCCTGCGACGTCAGCGACTACGAGGCGCTCAAAGGCGCCCTGCTTGGCGCCCTCGAGGGCATGCCGAAGCTTGCCCGCATCTGGCATCTCGCCGGCGTGCTTGACGACGGCCGCTTCTCTTCGCTGGACGCCTCCCGCTTCATGAAGGTGCTCGCGCCCAAGGCCGAAGGCGCCCTCAATCTGGACCGCCTTTCCAGGGAGGAGCCCTGGGCCGCAGACCTCAGGAGCTTCGTGCTCTTCTCCTCCACGGCGGCCTGGTTCGGCACGCCCGGACAGGCCAGCTACGCGGCCGCCAACGCCGTGCTGGACGCCCTGGCGGCCAGAAGGCGCGCCGAAGGCCTGCCCGCGCTTGCCGTGAACTGGGGCGCCTTCGGCGAAGCCGGCATGGCCGCGCGGGGCGCAGGCCTCGCGAGCCTCAAGGCCTTCGGCATCGGCGCGATGGCGCCGGAACAGGGCTTTGCCCTCCTCGACAGCCTCCTCGCGCAGGGCAGAAGCTCCGCCGCCGTCTGCGACATAGCCTGGCCTGCCTACAGAAAGGCCCATGGCCTGCTCCCCGTGGCTGCGCTCTTCGACGAGGTCATGGCGGCGGGGTGCGCGGCGGGGAAGGGCGCAGAGGCCGGCGAGCCCCGCAGGGACGGCGCCAGGGCCGATGCCGGCAAGGTTGCCGCCAGGCTCAAGGAAAAGGTCTGCGGCATCCTCAAGGCCGGACCGGACGAAGTGGACGGGCAGGCCAACCTCATCGAGCTGGGCATCGACAGCCTCCTTGCCCTGGACCTCTTCCAGTCCATGGAAAAGGACTTCGGCGTCCGCCTCGAGCGCAGCCTCCTCTTCGAGAATCCGACTCTCGACGCCCTGACAGCCCGCGTCGTCGAGCTGGTCTGCGGGGGCGCCGCGGACGGCGGCGAGGAGCATGCCCAGATCGTTCCCAACGCCGTCGAGCGCTTTGCGCCCTTCCAGCTCATGGACATGCAGCAGGCCTACTGGGTCGGCCGCACGGGCGCCCTCGTCCTTGGCAACGTCTCCTGCCACGTCTATCTCGAGCTCGAGTCGGCCGATCTCGACGTCCAGCGCCTGAGAACGGCCTGGAACCGCCTCATCCGCCAGCACGACATGCTCAGGTGCGTCATCATGGCCGACGGCCGCCAGCGCATCCTGCCCGACGTGCCGGATCTCGAGATTCCCTTCGACGACTTCTCCGATCTGCCCCGCGGCGAGGCAGATCGCCGGGTGCTCGCCCGCAGGGAGGCCATGAGCCACGAGGTGCTGGCCGGAAGCCAGTGGCCGCTCTACCGCGTGGCCGTGACGAAGATCGCGGCCGGATCCTTCCGCATGCACGTCAGCCTCGACCTGCTCGTGGCCGACCTGCACAGCATGAACCTCATCATGGAGGGCTTGGCCGAGCTCTACGCGCACCCCGAAACCGAGCTCAAGCCGCTCGAGCTCTCCTTCAGGGACTACGTGCTCGCCCTCGACGGCTTCAGGCAGAGCGCCCGCTACGGCAGGGACCGCGCCTACTGGATGGACCGCGTGAACGCCCTTGCCCCTGCGCCGGATCTGCCGCTGGCCGTCTCGCCATCGCAGATCGAGCGTCCGCGCTTCGTCCGGCACCAGGCCACCCTTGACAGGGCGACCTGGGAGCGCCTCAAGCAGAAGGCGGCCAAGGCCGATCTCACCGTCTCCGGCTTCCTGCTTTCGGCCTACGCCGAAGTGCTGGCCCGCTGGAGCTCGCGTCCGGACTTCACCATCAACGTGACGCTCTTCAACCGCCTGCCCCTCCATCCCGACGTGCCGAAGGTCGTGGGCGACTTCACCTCCGTCAGCCTGCTGTCCTGCCGTCTCGACGAGGAAATGAACTTCATTTCCCGTTCCAAAAATCTGCAGAAGCAGCTCTGGGCCGACATGGACCACAGCACCTTCTCCGGCGTCGAGACGATACGCGAGTGGGTCAAGGCCACGGGCAGGAGCTCTGCCGACATCATTCCCATCGTCTTCACGAGCACCATCGGCATGGGCGGCGAAAACGACACCCATCCGGCCCTCAGGACCTTCGGCCGCATAGTCTACAACATCACCCAGACCCCGCAGGTGTGGATAGACCACCAGGTGCGCGAGGTCGAGGGCTGTCTCGACTTCAACTGGGACGCCGTGGACGAGCTCTTCCCCGAAGGCATGGTGGACGACATGTTCGCCTCCTACTGCCGGCTTCTGCGCATCCTCGCCGAAGACGACCGCGTCTGGAGCTACACGAGGCTTCCGCTCCTGCCGCAGGATCAGCTGGTCCGCCGCCGGGAGGCCAACGCCACCTTCACGGCCTGGGACAGCCCCGTGCGGACTCTCGACGGCTTCTTTGCCGCAAGCCTGGCTAGGACGCCCGACGCCCTGGCGCTGGTGGACGGGGAAAAGCGCCTCTCCTACCGGGAACTCGGCCGCAGGGCCGAGGCGCTGGCCAGGGCGCTCGTCAAGGCAGGCGCAAAGCCAGGCGACAAGATAGCCGTGGTGTCCGACGGCGGATGCGAGGAGACGGTGAGCGCGCTGGCCGCGACCAGCCTCGGCTGCGCCTACATGCCCATCGACGCGGCCGTGCCGCCGGCACGGCTTGCCTATCTGCTCGAATATTCCGGCGCCAGGGCGGTCTGCACGCAGACCCGCCACAAGGCCCTTGCCTTCCCGGCAGGCCTGCCCGTGATCTTCGCCGACGAGGCCAGCCTCGAGGACGCAGGCGACTTCGATCTGGAGCGCGCCGTCTCCCGTCCCGGGGATCTGGCCTACGTCATCCACACCTCGGGATCCACCGGCACGCCCAAGGGCGTCATGATCCGGCACGAAGGCGCCTGCAACACCATCCACGCCGTGAACAGGCTCGTCGGCCTGACGGCGGAAGACCGCGTGCTCGCGCTCTCCCGCTTCACCTTCGACCTTTCGGTGTGGGACATCTTCGGCCTGCTCGGCGCAGGCGGCGCCCTGGTGCTGCCCGATCCGAAGCAGCGCCTCGAAACGGCCCACTGGCTCAGGCTCATGGCCGACAACGGCGTGACCGTCTGGAACACGGTGCCGCCGCTCATGCAGATGATGGCAGGCCAGGCTGAACGCGAGGCCCGCGGAAGCCTTCCGCCCCTGCGCACGGCGCTGCTCTCCGGCGACTGGATTCCGCTCAGCCTGCCCCGCCGGGTGCACGGGCTGTGGCCCGGCCTGCGGCTTGTCGGCCTCGGCGGCGCCACGGAGGCCTCCATCTGGTCCAACTACTACGTCATCGACGCCGTGAAGCCGGAATGGAAGAGCATTCCCTACGGCAGGCCGCTGGCCAACCAGCAGTTCCACGTCCTGAACCGTCTGGGCACGGACTGCCCCGACGGCGTGCCGGGCGAGCTCTACATCGCCGGCGACGGCCTTGCCCAGGGCTATCTCAACGATCCCGAAAAGACCGCCAAAAGCTTCATCCTGCATCCCGGCACGGGCGAGCCCCTGTACGCCACGGGCGACCTTGGCCGCTACATGAAGGACGGCTGCATCGAGTTCCTCGGTCGCCAGGACAGCCAGGTGAAGATCAACGGCTACCGCATCGAGCTTGGCGAGATCGAGAACGCGCTCATGGAGCATCCCGCCGTCGGGCATGCCTCGGTCATTCCGGTGCAGGGCCAGCAGGCCGGCCGTGCGCTGGCTGCCTTTGCCTGCCCCAAGCAAGGCCAGGCCAAGCCCGCGGCCGCCGAGCTCAAGCAGTGGCTGGAAGAGCGCCTGCCGCCCTACCTTGTCCCGGGCATGGTCATCGTCAAGGACAGCCTGCCCCTGACGCCTTCGGGCAAGGTCGACCGCAAGAGCCTCGCCGTCGATCCGGCCGAGTTCGAGACGCAGGCGCCCGTCGTCAAGCCGCGCACGGAAATGGAGAGCCTCGTTGCCTCCACGCTGGCGGCAGTGCTTGGCAGGGACAGCGTCAGCATCGAAACGCGCTTCTTCGAGATGGGCCTGAGCTCGCTTGATCTGGTGACCGTGCAGGCCAGGCTCCAGGAAAGGATAGGCATGCAGGTTCCGCTCATGACCTTGCTGGAGCACACGACGATACGCTCGCTGGCCGCCTTCCTGTCGCAGTCTGCCGGCGCGTCGAAGATGAAGAACGTGAACGCCAGGGCAAGCGGCGCAAGCGCGCCCGGCGCCGCACCCTCGTTCAAGAGGGGCGCCAGCCGTGCAGAGCGCAGGCTTGCGCACCGCCGGGGCCGTCCAGGGCCCTCCCAGGGGCAGGAAGCAAAAAGCAACGATCCATCTCGTAAAGGGGGAAGTTTCTAATGAGTTCAACGACGGATTTTTACCCGGAAAACGCCATCGCCATCATCGGCCAGGACTGCCGCTTCCCCGAGTCGGACAGTCCTGAGCAGTACTGGGCGAACCTGATTGCCGGCAAGGAGTGCATCCACTTCTTCACCGACGACGAGCTGCGCGAGGCCGGCATCGAAGAGGAGACCATACAGGATCCGACCTACGTCAAGGCCGCGGGCCTCATGAAGGATCCGACCTACTTCGATGCGGAGTTCTTCGGCTATACGCCCACCGAGGCCATGTACATGGATCCCCAGCAGCGCGCCTTCGTCGAGGTCTGCTGGCACGCCCTCGAGGACGCCGGGTACAATCCCTACACCTATCCGGGCAGCATTGCCTGCTACGCCGGCACGCGCCTGAGCACCTACTACGTGAACTACATGTGCTCCGACCTCGCCCGCTACGGCACGGCGGCCTTCATGCAGGGCCACGTCGGCACGGACCGCGACCACATCTGCACCCGCGTTTCCTACAAGCTTAACCTCAGGGGCCCGGCCTTCAACGTCCAGTGCGCCTGCTCCACCTCCCTCGTCTGCGCCCACCTGGCCATCCAGAGCCTGCTCGGCGAGGAGTGCGACATGGCCCTCGTCGGCGCCTCGGCCATCGACATCCCCCAGGCCCACGGCCACTACTTCCAGGAAGGCATGATCTTCGCGCCCGACGGCCACTGCCGGCCCTACGACGCCAAGGCCGAGGGCATCGTCTCCGGCAACGGCACGGGATGCGTGCTGATGAAGCGCTACGAGGACGCCGTCCGCGATCGCGACCACATCCGCGCCGTCGTGCTCGGCTCGGCCATCAACAATGACGGCTGGTCCAAGCTTGCCTACTCGGCTCCCAGCCTGGAAGGCCAGAGCGAGGTCATCGCCGAGGCCCTGGGCGTGAGCGGCGTCGATCCCGCCTCCATCGGCTACATAGAAGGCCACGGCACGGGCACCTACCTCGGCGACCCCCTCGAGGTCGAAGCCCTGACCCGCGTCTACGGCGAGAACAATCCCAGGCGGCAATACTGCGCCCTCGGCTCGGTCAAGAGCAACATCGGCCACATCGAAGTCGCGGCCGGCATTGCCAGCCTCATCAAGACCGTCCTCACCCTCGAGCACGGCCAGATCGCCCCGACCTGCCACTTCGAGAAGCCCAACCCCCGCATAGCCTTCGAGAACACCCCCTTCTTCGTGACGAACAAGGCCATGGACTGGCCTGCGGACATGCAGCCCCGCCGGGCCGGCGTGAGCTCCTTCGGCGTGGGCGGCACCAACGCCCACCTCATCCTCCAGGAAGCCCCCATGCGCAAGGATTCGCGCGGCACGGGCTGCATCGAGAACCCGCTCTTCGTGCTTTCGGCCCGCAGCGAGAAGGCTCTGGCCGAGCTCGCCCAGGAATACCAGCGCTTTCTTGCCGACAAGGGCGACGCCCTCGACCTCACCGACTTCTGCAACACCACGCAGGTCGGCCGCGCCCACCACCGCTTCCGCATCGCCGTCACCGGCGAGACGCCGGCCGAAGTCGCCAGAAACTTCAGCGACGCCGTCGCCCACAGGGAATGGACCGAGCTTCCTGCCGGCGCCGAGCCCGTGAAGCCGATCTTCCTCTTCACCGGCCAGGGCGCCCAGCGCAGCGGCATGGGCAAGGAGCTCTACGACAAGATCCCCGCCTTCCGCGAAGCCCTGCAGGCCTGCGCCGACGGCCTCGACGGCCTGCTCGGCGAGCCCCTGCTCGAGGTCATGTGGAATCCGGCGAAGAAGGATCTGCTCGACAGCACCGCCTACACCCAGCCCGCCCTCTTCAGCATCGAGTACGCTCTCGCCCGCATGTGGCAGAGCTGGGGCGTGGAGCCGCTTGCCATGTGCGGCCACAGCGTCGGCGAATACGTGGCAGCGGCGCTTGCCGGCGTCTTCAGCCTCGAAGACGCCCTCAAGCTCATCGCCGCCCGCGGCCGCCTCATCGCCTCCCTGCCCGCCGGCGGCGGCATGTCCGCCATTCTGGCTGCGGAGGACGAGGTCAAGGCCTTCCTGAAGAGGCACGATCCGGAGGGCAGGGTGGGCCTTGCCGCCATCAACGGCTCCCGCCAGACCGTGGTCACCGGCCCCCTGGAAGCGCTGGACGCCCTCGCCAGGGCCGCCGAGGCCGAAGAGCTCACCCTCAAGCCGCTGCCGGTCTCCCACGCCTTCCACTCGCACCTCATGGATCCCATCCTGGACGAGTTCCGCAAGGTGGCCGAGAGCGTCGACTACAGCGAGCCGGCCATTCCGGTCGTCAGCAACGTCACTGGCAAGGTGGCCGGAGAAGGCCAGCTCACGACCCCCGGCTACTGGGTCGAGCACATCCGGAGCACGGTCCGCTTCCTCGACGGCTACCGGGCGCTTGCGGCCATGACCCCCCAGGCCTCCCTGGAGCTTGGCCCCTCGGGCGTCCTCACCTCGGTCTGCCGCCGCGAGGACGCTTCCCGGGAAGGCGCCTCCACCGTCTGGGCCGCCAGTCTGCACGCCAGGGGCTCGGAATGGCTTGCCGTCTGCCAGGCCCTCGGCCAGCTTTACAAGGCGGGCCTTGCCGTCGACTGGGAGAGCTTTTCGGACGGCATGGGCTGGGGCCGCATGCACCTGCCCGTCTACCCCTTCCAGGGCCGGCACTTCTGGATAGATCCCAGCTTTAGGGGCATCGCCAACTCCAAGCCGGCCGAAAGCCAGTCCCAGGCGCCCTCGCTCTCCTCCATCTGGCGGGACCTGACCGAAGGCGCCGGCCAGATAGCCGAGAAGAGTCCCAACCGGCCTGAGAGCGCGGCCTACCAGGCCAATGCCGAGCGTACGGAGCGCTACTGCGCGGGCTACGTCGTCAAGGCCCTCGACGAGCTCAAGGCCTTCGCCGACGGCGGCTTCCATGCGCCTGCGGACGTGGCCGCCCGCATCGGCCTGCCCGAACGCATGGGCCAGCTCCTGGAGCGCATGCTGGCCAGCCTCGCCGAGCAGGGGCTGCTCGAGGAGCGGAACGGCGCCTACGGCCGCCTGAAGCCCTGCGACGAGAAGCTCATGCAGGAAGTCGACGCCCTCGTCGGCTAGCAGAATTCCTGAAACGCACATTCCTCCCGGCCGTCCGAACGGCCGGGAGCTGCCATAGACCAGCGGAGAAACAATGCTGCAAAAAGATACCCAGAACGCTGCCAGCGGCGCGGGCCAGAACGATGCCTTTGTCCGCGCCAACAAGCCTCTGCTCTCCCTCATGCGCCGGTGCGGCACCCACCTTGGCGGCGTCTTGAGCGGAAAGACGGATCCGAGGGAAGTCATGTT
>Ga0310694_10002926_pt1 | contig 17002 bp, 18 predicted proteins | sample 174DNAGHGhighgp2_FD_203884 | JGI IMG/M metagenome (GOLD analysis project Ga0310694, IMG submission 203884) | Sheep rumen microbial communities from Palmerston North, Manawatu-Wanganui, New Zealand - 1742 DNA GHGhigh gp2 (v2) (version 2) | ecosystem: Host-associated > Mammals > Digestive system... | reverse complement strand
CGTAACCCTGTTCGAACACGAGTTCCGCCATCACGTCGCTCGCCTTGATAACGCCTGTGCCACCGAGGCCGGCAAATTTCACGTTAACTACGCTCATACAAATTAATCTCCGTTAAAAGTTGCCGTTTTTCTTTGCGGCGGCTTCGGACTCCGCGAGAGCCTTTTCCGCCTTTTCCTTGTTGGCCTTGTCCCAGGCGAGGATGCTCTTGAGGGCAAGAATGCAGGGGCTCTTCGCCACGATGAGCGTGAGCTCGTCCTTCTCGAGCGCTTCTTTGACGAGGCGCTTGAATTCCTCGGGTTCCTTGACCTGGTTCACTTCATAGACGTTGTCGAAACCGGCAGTCTTCGCGATGGCACCGTAATCGAGCTTGTAAGCCGGGCTGTGGTCCAGATGGCGGCCCGTACCCGGGTGTTCCTGCTGGCCCGTCATGGCGGTGATGCTGTTGTCGAGAATGACGACCACATGGCCGGTGTCGGGGCGGTTGTAGCCCGCTTCCACGAGGCCGGTAATGCCGCTGTGAACAAACGTGGAATCGCCAATCACGGAGACGACCTTCTTGGCCTGTTCGCGCGGGAGCACGTTGCGGAGACCGATACCCATGCCGATAGCGGCACCCATGTCAATCATGTAGTCCATCGCGCTGATGGGCGGGAGGGCGGCCAGCGTGTAGCAGCCGATGTCACCGGAAACGATGCAGTCGAGTTCCTTGAGAACCGCGAAAGAGCTGCGGTGCGGGCAGCCCGGGCAAAGCATAGGCGGCTTGCCCTTGACCGGAACCGGATCCGGACTCTTGTCGCCAGCGATAATGCGGCGCACGCGGTTCACGTCCAGTTCGCCGAAGCGGAAAATCGGGTCGTACTTAGATTCGCACTGGATGCCCGCGGCCTTGATGTTCTCGGCGAGCCACGGGTCGTTTTCTTCGATCACAAGCAGGCGCTTGCCTTCGAACTTCTTCGCGAAATCCTTGATAAGCTGCATCGGCAGCGGGTACGTCATGCCGAGCTTGAGGATGCTTGCTTCCGGAGCAGCTTCACGCACATGGTGGTAGCTGATGCCGCTCGTGATAATGCCCATGTCGGCGCTGCGCATTTCCACCTTGTTCGGGCCTTCGGCCACGTTCCAGGCTTCCATCTCGTCCATCTTGGCACGGAGCTTGCGGCCCGCGGGCTTAGAGAAGCCGGGCACCATCACGTGCTGGGCGATGTTGCGTTCGAAGTTCGGCACCATCGCCGGGAGTTCTTCCTTCGGCACCACGATGGACTTGGAGTGGTCCACGCGGGTCGTCATGCGGAGAATCACCGGAATCTTGAACTTTTCGCTGGTCTGCATGGCGATGCGGAAGAAGTCGTAGGCTTCCTGCGAGTTGCTGGGCTCGAACATCGGGCAAACGGACGCCTTCGCGTGGTTGCGAGTATCCTGTTCGTTCTGGGAACTGCCCTGGCCCGGGTCGTCGGCAACAATCCACACCATGCCACCATCCACACCCGTGTAGGTCGCGGTGTAGAGCACGTCGCTTGCCACGTTGAGGCCCACCATCTTCATGGTAACCACGCTGCGGGCATGGCCAAAGGCTGCACCCAGGGCCACTTCGGCGGCGACCTTCTCGTTGGGGGCCCACTGGGCATACCCGCCGAGTTCAGAATAGTCCTCGAGGATTTCGGTGGAGGGGGTTCCCGGGTAGCCTGCGGCAAACTGCACGTTGCAGTGGCGCATGGAAAGCGAGATGGCCTCGTTTCCCGAAATCAGCATCTTTTTCGCATTCGGATCAAAAGCTGGCATAGCGTTCCTTTTCTTGTGTCAAATGGATTATAAGGCATGGCCTTAAACGGGTGGAAATATAGAAAAATGGCCAGGATTATTTATCATGCACCTCCCAATGGCCTCCACGATCCCCGCCGATGCGGGAGATGCGACCGGACGACTTGAGTTTTTCAATATGTTTTTGAACAGCCGACGGAGCCATACCGACTGATTTCGACAATTCTCTTCTTGTTATATGAGGATTGCGTGCAATTTGCTCCAAAATAAATTCTGTAGAATCCAATTCTAAGTCTTCGTTCTGACCACCTTTCTGACCACCTTTCTGACCACCTTTCTGACCACCAGCCTCATTTTCCGCATCAAACGAATAATTTTCGTTTAGCGGTTGAATGATGCGAAAAACATCATCTTCAAAAAATTCAGGTTCAACACCGGAATAAAGCCTCCCGTACTTGAACATTTTCCGGGCACCCGAACCGAGCTTTTCCGAATAGCCGATATTGCGAAAAAAGCTTGCGATAAGCGGATTCTTCGGGAACGGCTCAAGATTCCTCAGCGTTATCGGACCGTTGAACCGAGCTCTGTTCGCATTTTCCACATACATCCTATCTTGTTCAATCACAAACTTCGCCTGGTACGAACTTGAATACTCCCGATGCATCAGTGTGTTTACCAACATTTCACGAGCCACAATATTCCGAAGAGATTTGCGTTCGGCCCCTTCCACATAGAATTTATCGGGCAGGTGCAACGTCGCGAACTTGAAAAGTTGTTCAAAACTTTCAATCAGGTTCGTCACCACAGTCAAACGGTCATCATACCTGTCAACGTTCACCTTGCGGACAAGGGCGTCAGTCTGGTAAGCAGGACAAATATCGCGAATAACCTCGTCGCGACCAAGAAGCATCACCGCGGCAAGATTGAACCCATTTTTGCCGGTAACATGATCCTCGGCATAAAGCCCTGCACTTTTCAACAAATCCCTATTCGAAAGTTTTTCCCAAAGGTGGCTACCGCCAGCGTTGTTCTTGGCCAGAATCCGTATCATCGGCAGTAAATCCAAGCGCAAGTCTTTCAACTTTACGTACGGATACACCCTGCGTTCTGTGTAGATTTCTTGCTTGCGGATATACATCTGCGCAATTTTTGCTGTCGCAGTCACCTTGACATCCGCCTCGTCTACGCGGTCATAAATCCGTTTCTTGAACGAATGTACCTCGCCGCTCGAAGGGACATGGATATGAATCAAGGTTTTCTTGCGGTACTTGAAAATTTCTGGTTCAAGATAAAGTGTGGGGCTGAACAGGTCCGGATTACCGATGGCACTGATAAAGTTTTTCACCATCGGTTGGGCTGCATTTTCAGGAACGCCAACAACAGTCCCATTGTCAAGCACCCCCAGGTAAATATCTCCTCCGAATCGGTTCGAAAACGAGCAGACCGTTTCAAAGGTGTCCATTTCAATGGTGCCACCAGCCCGTTTGAACTCTATGGCCGCAGTTTCCCCAATCTTCAGGGCATTCTCAAATTTTGCAAGATTCATTACGTGGCCTCCCTATTAGCGGCTGCTTGATCTTGATGTTGGCTCATAAATTCAATATGCCCAACTATTGATTCTAAGAGTTCTTTGGGCAACTCATCAACCCCAATCAACTGTTGGTTCTCCACCCCAACTTGATGTGCATTTTTTGCACATCAAGTTTTGCATTTCATCCTCATTCAATTGAAACCGAAAATCCTCCGCAAATCGATCAATGTTGTTTTTCACCTGACGATTGAAAAATCTCGTCTCGTACCCGTAAATCTCGGCCAGGTCGGCATCAAGCATCACCTTGACCCCGCGGATGGTATATATCCGCGATTTGAGTAAGGTTTCATCGATGAGGGGAAACTCCGCAACAGCCAATTTATCAGTTTTTCTTGCCATAATAATCCTCTAGCCCGCTCGGCATGAGCGAACGTTAAAAACGGTTTTAATTACGTCTGCACTGCAGGCGCAATTAAGGTTTGTTTGTGTTTTAATTTGGGATGCTCTTGCGGTGCTGTTGGCGGGGGCCTTCCCCGGCGTTACCTGGCGCGGCTTTCGCCACACACTCGAGCAGGTCGTGTTCCTGCCAGCTATCCAACAACATCAACAAGAAGGTTGATGAGCCCCACCGCGGATGCACGTACGGGCCAGAGGCCTATGCCGACTGTCGCAGGGATTGTCGCAATACGGGGATAAATATACAAAAAGGTTTGAGAAAAGTCAACACCCGCGCTATTCTTCGACGGCTTTCCATCCGCGATTTTTGCGAAGGTCTTCGTCTTCCCATATTTCATGGGGCCACACTTGGATTTTATTTCTCAATAATTTCCCAATGGCCATTCTTGCGCGCACCGACTCTACGGATGAGGCCGAGTTCCTGAAGTTTTTTCAAGTTCTCGCGAACAGTATCGCGGTGCTTATTTGTTAACGACGCTAAATCATCATAAGTATAATTGTTTTTTTCTTTAACCAAGTCCAATAGAACTTGTTGCGTCTTATTTATAGGCGGATTTATAGGCGGATTTATAGGCGGATTCACACCACCTATATTCCACTTATTTGCAAGTTCCTTATACTGGTCGCTTGCACGGCATTCAACCGTAAGCCCGCCAAATTCGGCCTTTGGCTTAGGGAGCTTGGAATCAGTTTCTTCGCAAGCCAATTCAATGTTGTAATAGCCGCGCCCCCAGCTTTCCACATAGCCGCTCTTAAAAAACACATTGGCGATATTGGGGTTACGCGGTTTAGAAACATGCTTTTTGAAAAGGTCCTTCACCTTCACTTCTTCAGGCATGTTGCCCGGATTCCACATCCAGATACGGTCAGAATAAATCTTGATTTGGATAGGAGTCGTTTCGGTGTAATCCTTATGGACGACGGCGTTCAACAACAAATCAAGTCCATCGCCCGCTCGACCTGAATCAAAAGCGGTCCATGGATTTCGTCTTGGTACAAAATATCCGCTTCGGTCGCGAAAAAGCCAATCTTTATATACGCTCCCGTAACCCAGCTTTCCGGGTCAGGATGGAAACACATCATGGCCGCCCGTGTCAAATGGCAACCTTCGGTGCAGCGGAGATTCTGGAGAAGATTCTGCACCGAGACTCCGGCAGCCTTTTTATTGAGACGCTGCGATTCGACCGCCTTTTCCCTGAACAACTTTAGCGCTCCGTGATCCAGCTCCTTCGTCGAAATTCCAAGAACAGGAACGGAATCCCAAGTGCGCCCCTGCATGAACAAAGCATAGCCTTTATCGTCAACACCGACAAAAAGCGACCCGCCTTCGGTATTTGCGAATGCGCAAATCCATTTCAGGTATTCATCTTGCCAAGACTGTTTAAATTCAGCGTATTGACATTCTTTAACCAAAACTTTCGTAGCCATGCAGCCTCCATGTAGCCGCGTTCGCGGCTGGTTGATGTTAGAGGCGTCCCCTTATTCCTGCACCGAGGTCAAAAATTTTGACCTCGATAAAATCGGAATAAAAAAAGACGCATTTCTCCATTAGACGGAGAAACACGTCGGGCATTAATGTACCTAATATCCCCAAAATTGGCAAGAGGGGCAAGAAAATTTTACAAGAGGAACTTGTAAGCAATCCTTACAAGTTGGGAACCACGAAAGGGTGAACTTATGTTCTCCCTCTATTTCGTAAACACCGTTTACGAAATTCGGAGAAGTCCAAATCGTTCGCCATTGGCGAACGATTTATAAAATGAATCCAGCTTAATGTGAAATTTGGGGTATCCGAGATTTGACAATCACTGTCTGTCAAATTGCTGTATATTTTCCCAGCCATTTCACCGGATTGGGTGGTATTGGGTAGTTTATTGGGTAAATCCTTCACTTCCCTCGCCGGGCTGTGGCAATCTCGGCGTTTATCTCGTCGAGCGTCATACCTGCAGCAGGGCCGCGCTGGGCCTGCCCGCGCAATTCCAAGAAAGCATTCCACCCTGGGTTTGCACCATAAACATCGAATGGCCAGCGCGCCTCATTCACGAGCATTGTCTGTGTAAACAAGCCGATGATTTCGAGGAACTCGCGGGGCGTCACGACAATGGGGCTCTTGGGAAAATGCTTCACATTTCCAGTTACCAAGTGTGTCTCGGCCACATTCCCATGCGCCAGAGCAACGGAATAAAAAACAACGTCTTTGGGGTCGGGCATGTCTTCGACAATGGATGCCAATTGCGACTCGTGAACACTCAAGGATTCTATTTGAGTTATGGTTTCGGCAATCCGTTCCTTGGCGAAACCAAACTTCTCGCGATTCAGAACGACCTTGTATTCTTCCAGAATCTGCGCATTGACAACGGGAACGACACGCCCTTCAAAAACAGATTGGAGTACGAGACCCGGAACGGAGTCCCACTTCAAAAGAGCGGACACAATGACATTTGTGTCAATGACGGCAAAGAACTTCACTTCCCGCTCCTGGCTGCGGCGATCTCAGCGTTTATCTCGTCAAGCGTCATGCCAGCGGAACCGGCCTTCTCGGCATCGGCGGAAAGTTGCTGCATGGTCCGGAGCATGCGACTCGCAACCGGGTTCGCATTATAGAACACTCGCCTGTCTGCGGCATACGCCGGAGCATCGGCCGAGGCGACATCGAACGGTATGCGGCGCTCGCGCACGACTGCCCGCGCAAAGACATTTATGGCGGTACTCATTGACATCCCAAAATCCTCGCACAGCTTGTCAAAGTCCTTTTTAAGGTCGCTGTCCATCCTGATGCTAAAAGTCGTCTGAGCCATATATTCACCTCTTTTATTTCAAAATTATATAAATTCAAACCAATATGCAACCGTTTGTGTTAAAATTTTCTTCGTTTTGCACTCAATTTCCGATTAACGCCCATAATTATAGGCAGATTTATAGACAGGTTTATAGGCAGATGTGCATTTTATAGTTCCCTTTATAGTGGCGCCACTATAAATCTTGTGCACTATATGGCGTGGCTAAATATTGCGCTATTTATATGTTTTCTGGGAACCCCTCACAAACGTTTATTATATGTCCCTACAGCAGAACATCGGCGTGGCCCTCAGGGCGTTGCGTGCGCAGAAAGGCGTCTCGCAAGAAAGACTGGCACTTGAAACCGGCATCGGCCGGCGCTACATGAGCGACATCGAGAACGGGCGCAGGAACGTCTCTCTCGAAATCATCGAGAAAATTGCCACATACTTTGAGATGAGCGCGAGCGAACTCGTCGAGAGAATTGAGGCAGCCGATTACCCGCCCCTCACGCTAAACGGACTCAAGGACATTCTTTGCGAGCGCGGCCACGAAGATGCCGTGGTACTAGAAAGCCCCGACTACCTGAATGCAATCGTCGGCGTGAGCGACGACGGACGCGTCATCTACGACTACGAGAAAATGGTACGGTGCCTAATGGAAACCGACGGCATGGACTTCGAAGAAGCGACTGAATTCATTGACTTCAATACCATCGGAGCGCTTCCGTATATGGGCGAGAAACGACCGATAATTTTAAATAAGATTGAGGGGTGATTTGTGAGATACTTGTATTCAGATGTATTTAGCAACTTCCTCCGCAAGGATTCCGAATCTATTTTTGGTGAACTCGTTGATAACTATCATGGCGAGATTATAGGCACAACGAAAGAAGCCTGGAAAGGCGAAATTGCCTTGTTAAAGAAAGCTCTTGTGCCATGGTCTAACGAAAATGCGCAAATCATCTTTGAATACAACATCCCGCGTCTCGGCAAGCGAATCGACGTTGTTCTACTGTTGCGAGGTTTGATATTTTGCCTTGAATTTAAAGTCGGGCAAAAAGCCGCATTGCAGGCGGATGTCGAACAGGTAATGGATTATGCGCTGGACCTCAAGAACTTCCATCTGTTCAGCCACGACAAAAAAATAATTCCAATCCTTATCCCGACTCAGCATCAATCTTCGACAACGGAATTTAAGCCTTCCGTCTATGACGATGGCATTTACAATCCGCTCATTACAGGTGAAGAAGGCCTTCAAGAACTTATCGAAAAAGTCTTGGAACACGCTGGTGTTTCATCGCAAGATGAAAATACCGAGAACTGGCTCATCAGCCCTTATTCTCCGACTCCAACAATCATTGAAGCCGCACGGACGCTTTACGAAAATCACTCTGTCGAAGATATAACAAGACATGAAGCGGACAAGGTTTCAACGGATCAAACCATCGACTACATCCTAAACGTCATTGAAAACAGCAAAAACAACCGCGAGAAAAGTATTTGCTTTGTGACCGGCGTTCCTGGCGCAGGGAAAACGCTAGTCGGCCTTGACATAGCCGTAAAACAAACATATAAAGACGGCGTAAAGGATAAAGAAAACGGAGCCGTTTATCTCTCTGGCAATGGTCCGTTGGTCGCTGTTTTGAAAGAAGCTTTGGCACGCGACAATTGGCGCAAATGTAAGGAAAAAGGTGAAAGGAAAAAACTGAGCGATTCACAGCGCGAAGTGGGTGAATTCATCCAGGTAATTCACAATTACCGAGACAACATGCTGGCAAAAATCAAGAATCCGGTCGAAAATGGAATAGTAGAAATAGACCCAACAAAAGCAGTTAAGCCAGACGAAGAAACGGGTTTTGGCGAAGTAGAGCACGTTGCCATTTTTGACGAAGCACAGCGCAGTTGGACGCAAAAACGCATTGCCGATTATCTCAAGCGTGGCGGAACATACGGAAACAAACTCAAGGTTCCAAATTTCCCTATGTCGGAGGCCGAATTTTTGATTTGGTCCCTTGATCAACGCGAAGACTGGGCTACAATAATTTGCCTTGTCGGTGGCGGTCAAGAAATCAATACCGGTGAAGCCGGCATTGCTGAATGGATTGAGGCGTTGAACAATAAGTTCAAGAAATGGAAAGTCTATATTTCTGATAAACTTACTGAACCCGAATACGCCGAAGGGCAAGTCACGGAAAAACTGAAAGGCAACCCGAATGTCAATTTCTCTGACAAACTGCATTTGGCAGTTAGCCTGCGTTCATTCCGAGCAGAAACTCTTTCCAATTTTATTCATTCACTATTGTCATTCAATGCTAATGCGGCAGATTTGTATCAAGAGATAAAGACGAAAAAATATCCGATTCTGCTCACGCGTGACATGGACAAGGCTCGCCAATGGCTCAGGGAACATGCTCGAGGTAATGAACATACCGGAATTCTTGTAACCAAAGTGGCTGCGCGGTTCAAGCCCCTTGCCGTCAACGTACTTGCGCAAGGCGACGAAAATGCAATCCACTGGTTCCTTGAAGACAAAACCGATATCCGCTCGTCAAACTATCTTGAAGATGCTGCAACTGAAATTCAAGTACAGGGTCTCGAACTTGATTACGCTTGTGTATTGTGGGATGCCGACATGAGATGCGAAAATGGCGTCTGGACATACCACAAGTTCAATGGCAAGGATAAATGGAATCCCGAAAACAATGATGAAAACAAGAAATATATGCTGAACGCGTACCGAGTCCTTCTCACCCGCGCAAGGCAAGGCTTGGTCATCTGCGTTCCCGAAGGCAATTCCAACAAAACTCCAGAAGGCTTCCCCGAAGACCCGACAAGATTGCCGGAGTTTTACGACGGGACTTATAAATACCTGAAATCGCTAGGATTGGACGAAATTTAAAATCGTATTTATTGGGCCGTTTAAATAACAGCCTTCTTTATATACACACGCCCAGAATGTGCTCTATATGGCGTGGCGTTTTTTCTTGTGGATTATACGTTTCAAAAAGAACGTTGTATGAAAACAGCGTAGAAACAATAAATAAACACAAGAGATTATTATGAAATTATCTTTTAAGGAAGGCGATTGGGTTGATTTCAATACATGGACATCTGAATTTGGCGTTAGTGGGCAAAGCGGAATAAATGTTTCTAACGCAAATAATGTGATAGTTTGTGTTTCGAGAGAAAATGGTGATGGGGTTCCGTATAAAGACAGATGGTATAACCATATGCTATGGGATGGCGTTTGCTTTACAGGTCAAGGTTTAGAAGGGGACCAGACGCTAACGAAAGTCAACAGACGGCTTAAGCAAGATAAACGCGCTTATTTTTTCAGAAAAAAAGGAAGCTTATATCTATATTGCGGCCTATTCATTCTTGTTGAGGAACGTAACAATCCAAACCCGCGCCCCGAACTACAAAATGATATTAATGGTAATAGGCGAAACGTTTGGATGTTCAATATGAAATATTCGGACAATCACTATCCAGAAAAATTAGCTGAAGAAATGAAGAAATTTTAATTTTCACAATCACCAAGAAGCATTCTTTTCTATCGACAATCCCTCATGCCGTTTGACAACTTTGTTATAATCTAGAAAGTTCACTCTTTCTTTTATGGGATTAAAAATAGAAGCATTCAATTTGTCATCAAATTCATTTTTTCTCGTTGCAGCAGCAACAATAAAGAACTCCGCAGCAAAATCTTGCAATTCATAAAATTTAGAAAGAGAGTTCTTTATATCGGTTGTATGTTCTACTTCATAAAAAACTGATGGCATATTTCTTTCATTGAACCATATGACATCAACTGTTTTAGCCTTTCTTAAAATCGAATCATAAGTAAAATGCGGAATATCGGTAGTATCAGTAACTTCTGCTAGCTTTTTTCCGAGAAAATTACGATTTTTATCTTGTGCTGGGACATACGTAGTCAATTTCTTAAACTTTCCAATCTCAACCAACAATCCCTGATAATATCCATGATCAAATGATTGTTCACTTTTTTCATCACCGATTTTTAAATCAAGACGTTGCAAAACTTCTTTTCGATATTTTTCCAGAGCCCACAATCCTGGTCTAATCTTGAAAATTTGGTTGCAATCTTGAACAATCCTTCGAACACTAGCTTCTGGGGTTTTCGTTTTCCATTTAGAGAAATCAACAATTTCGTTCAACCGTTTAAAGGTCGCAAATCCGCCTTCTTTTTCCATCGCTGCAATAACTTGCTCGGTCTGAGAAATTGTTTTCATATACGAACCTTTTTTATCTGTTTTTTAATTCATGTTGTTGCATGCCAGAACACCTCTCTGAAAAATGGGTTGCCAGCAAGCCTATCCCTAATTTTAACAACATTTCGATGAGCTAGTTCTATCAAGATACAATTTCGCTTCAAATTCAGCGCGGCTTCCCCCACGACGCCGCTGCCGGCGAAGGTATCGAGCACGGTTTCGCCCTGCCTGGTTACGAACTGTAGGATTCTTTCGCACAGGGTCAGCGGGAGTTCGCTTTGGTGAATCTTGTTCTTCCTTGCCACAGGCGGGATGTCGAACATTGCAGGGAGCATCTGCGCGGTGCCGCTCATGTACTGGGGCGTCCCGGTGTCTTTTGTCTTCTTGGCGTCGATGCGCAGGCTGCGCGCCTTGCCTTTCGAGAATATCATCACGTCTTGGGTGTTCTTGGACTTGCGCCCGGTATTGCTGACAAAGTTCCCCTTTTTCCAGGTGACTTTCGAGTAGTAGAGCAGCCCGCACTGTTCAGCGTACTTTTTGATTTGGTAGAGGTAGTCGTAGTTGTTCTCGTTTTCGGCGGGGAGGATTTCGACGAGGAAGCAGCCGTCCTTGAGCACGCGGGCTTTTTCCCTGAAGTCGTCGAGCGTGTACCTGAAGCAGTCGTACGTGGCGAAGTTGCGGTCGCCGCCCTTGTTTGACTTCTTGTCTAGTCACGGGTGGTCGGTCAGGATGCTGTCGATGGAGGCGTCCCCGAGCATGGAGAGGTCGCGGCCGTCGCCTTCTATCACGACGCAGCTTTCGTCGCCCTCGATTGTCTTGTACAGGCCCTTGGCGACCCGCTCGAATTTTACGCCGAGGTTGTCGTAGATGCGCGCGCGGACGGTTTCCTTCGGCTTGTCGGAGTTTTCGGAATAGGCGTCCTTGAGCGAGAATTCGCCCTTGTCCTTGAAACAGGAGTAAATAATATTTGCGAGTGATTTCATGCGTAGAAATATAGATTCTACGGAGTGACAATTTGTGACATTTTAATGTTCGAAAAAATTGAGAAATCTCTTGACAGGGGCCGCGCGAGGATGTATATTAAGTGAACGGGTGTGCAGACTTCTTTCTGCGCATCCGACCTGAGATTACGACAATCCCTGCGACAGTCGGCATAGGCCTTGCGGCCCGTACGTGCATCCGCGGTGGGGTTCATCAACCTTCTTGTTGATGTTGTTGGATAGCTGGCAGGAACACGACCTGCTCGAGTGCGCTCGCCAAGGCGGGTGCCAGGTAACGCCGGGGAAGGCCCCCGCCAACAGCACTGCAAGAGCATCCCAAATAAAACTACTAGAAAGCTAAGGCTCAACATACGTTGTGCGTCTGCGTATTTGCGCCTTCGTATTGTTATTAAAGAGAGGTTTTTTATGAGCAATCGAAAGATTGAATCTCACAATATCCATATTGATTCTGATTACATCAACTGGATTACGGAACTAAAGCAGCGTTACCGCTCGGCACAGGTAAAGGCGGTCATCAAGGTAAATGCCGAAAAACTGCAGTTCAACTGGCTGCTGGGGCGCGACTTGGTGCGCAAAAAGGCCGAGGAGCGCTGGGGTACGGGAGTCGTGAAGCAACTCAGTCTGGATTTGCGGCGGGAATTTCCCGATGCAGACGGATTTTCTGTGTCGAATCTGTGGTATATGAAGAAATGGTACTGTTTCTACACGCAGAAAGAGGCTGTGCAAAAACTGCAACGGCCCGTTGCAGAATTAGAAAGCGAAAAACTCCAACGGGCCGTTGGAGAATTAGAACGGGCTAAATTTATGCAGAATGAAGGAACCTTACCTTCCATATTTACTTGCGTCCCTTGGGGGCAACATGTAGATATTATAACCAAATGTCACAGTATTCAGGAGGCTCTTTTCTATATTCGCCAGGTTGTTGATAAGGGATTAAGTCGCCCTGCACTTCAGAACTGCATCAAGGCAGATCTTTACAGCCACCAAGGCAAGATTGTCAACAATTTTACCGAAAAACTGCCCGATTTGCAGAGCAAACTGGTTCAAGATGTGCTGAAAGAGAACTACGATTTTGGCTTTGCGACTGTTGGTCACGAAATTTACGACGAGGCTGAACTGGAAGATGCCCTTACGAAGAATGTCACCGACCTTTTGCTCGAGATGGGTACGGGTTTTGCCTTCATTGGACGGCAAAAGGAGGTTCTTGTAGGTGGACGAAGCCGCAAAATCGACCTGCTGTTTTACCATATCCGCTTGCGCTGTTTCGTCGCCTGCGAACTGAAGGCAAAGCCGTTCGAGCCGGAGTTTGTCGGCAAACTGAACTTTTACGTGAACGCGGTAGATGAGTTGCTGAAGGCACCCGAAGACAATCCGACAATCGGGCTGTTGATTTGTTCCAACATGGATTCAACCGATGTACAGTGGTCTTTCCGTGGGCTGGGCACGCCGATGGGGGTCGCGACATACAACAACATCCGCATCAAAGATGCGTTGCCTTCGAAGGAACTGTTGGAAGAGCGCATGCGCCTTCTGCAAAAGGAAATGCATACTACGAAACGGCTCATTCGGAAAAAAGGCGAATAGCACGTTCATGGAGGGGCAAAAATTCAAGATTATGCCGATTGAAGTCAAGTTGGATTTCGTGTGGCGAATGGAGACTAAATCCGGGCTTCTTGCATTTTCTCCGGCATGTGTCGCATGCCGGGGGCTCTTGACCCATGCGAGTATCGCGCCGCCGAATGTGTCGTGCAGCCCCGTCATGACAAGAACGGAATCCAGTAAACGGGAATGCAGTCCGTATTCCCGTCCTCAGCAAAGTCCTTTGTGAATGCGAGAATGCGGCGGCCAATGCGGCGTGAATATTTCTTGCAGAATTCATCAAGGGATGCATGTGACTTGTAGCCCGACGACTTGACTTCGATGGGGCAAATTTTACTTTTCTCCGATATGATAAAATCTACCTCGTAATTGCTGTTCGTGTTCTCCTTGGGCCATGCGTAGTAATAGAGTTCGTGGCCTGCGGCACGCAGCATTTGTGCGACGGCGTTTTCGTAAATGTAACCCAGATTGGCACTGGTCTTGTCCGACAGGAGTTTCTCGTAGATGATGTTGTCCGTAAAATCCTTGTCCTTGAATGCGAGCGTCACGAAAAGCCCCGTGTCGGCGGTGAACATCTTGTAAAAGTTGATGTTCTTGTTCATGGCGAGGCCTGTATTCGGGTCGTTTGCATGGTAGGCGAGTGCGATGGTAGAAGAATCACTCATGTTCGCGACAATTTCTTCAACGCGGTCCGCCTTGGTGCCGGGCAGCACCGAACTGACCTGATAGCGTTTGGCGTTGCCGGTAAGCTGTGCGGGGATTGCGTCGAACAGGCTTGCAGCACGGCCGCTTGGATCAATCTTGGAAAAGTCGTCTTCGTAAAGTTCTATGATTTCGCGCTTGACCGAATCGACCATCTTGAAACTGTTCGACCGGATATATTCGTGGACCGCTTGCGGCATGCCGCCCACAAGCATATACAGCCGGAAGTCCCGCATCAGTTTCCGGTGCACCCCGTTACCGAGAGGGATTCTTTTGGCGACGGCCTCCCTGAGCAAGTTGGCGGTGGCCCTGTCGCCCAGAGCCCAACGGAATTCCTCGTAATCTAGCGGGAAAAGTTCCATTCGGGTTTCTTCACTTGGAATGACTATTTTTTTTACGTTCTTCTTGATGGATATGAGCGAGCCTGTTTCGATGTAGTCGTAGCGGTGGTCCTTGACAAGGTGCTTGATGGCCTGCCTTGCCTTAGGGCACAACTGGATCTCGTCGAAAACGATGCAGGACTTGCGTTCTTCCAGTTCCACCTGGTAGGCAATTTTGAGCCGCAGAAAAATGTAGTCCAGGTTCGAAAGGTCGTCAAACAGAGCCATGATTTCCGAAGATGCCTTCGAAAAGTCAATGAGAATGTAAGACTTGTATTCCCGTTTCGCAAATTGCTCTACAATTGTCGATTTGCCGACGCGTCGAGCCCCCTTTATCATAAGTGCGGTAGAGCCATCACGCTCCTTTTTCCATTGGAGCATCTTTTGATAGAGTTTTCGTTCAAAAACAGGGGCTGTTTTCATCATTTATTTACCTCTCTGAGCCAAATATAATCTATTTTGCCCAAAATCACAAGTTTTGTTCTTTAGAAAATGCCTAAAATCACTAATTTCTATACAGCATATTTGCCGAAATTCACTTTTTTGATTATTGTCTGTAAAAAGATTGCTCTACGGTACAAATATAGCTTTAGACAATGACAAAAAATGTCGCTACCGAAATGTACATTTGCAGCCATGGCAACGCGCACCCCCACGTCAAGGCTAAAGGTCAACGACAGCGAAACAACTCACCCTTCCTTGAACCCTTCCAAGACCTTGTACAGCAGGGTGTACAAGGTCTTTGCTTCGGTATCAGAGAGGTTGACGCAGCTGGCCATGGACTTGGGGACGCTTGCGGCCTTGCGCTTGAGCGATTCGCCTTCGGCGGTGAGGCTTACCGAGAGGCAGCGCTCGTCGCTCTGTTCGCGGGTGCGCTGGATGTAGCCCTTGGCCTCGAGCTTTTTTAAAAGCGGGGTGAGCGTTCCGGAATCAAGGAACAGTTTTTTGCCGAGTTCCGAGACGTTGCACTTCTTTTCTTCCCACAGCACGAGCATCACGATGTACTGCGTGTACGTGAGGTCGAGCGGTTCCAGGTACGGGGCGTAACGGCGCGTGATTTCCTTGGACGCGGCATACAGCGGGAAGCACAACTGGTTTTCGAGTTTTAGCTGGGGGCAGTTCACGGCATCTCCTAGAGCAACTTCTCTACACAGGCACGCACGGCGTCCATGTCGGCGGTGGGTTCAAAACGCGCGACCACGTTGCCTTCACGGTCCACGACGAACTTGGTGAAGTTCCACTTGATGTCGGGATTATTCTTGTAATCCTTGTCGATGCTCTTGAGCAAAAGCGCCATGGCGGCGGCCTTCACGCCAAAGCCGAATCCTTCAAAACCCTTCTGCGATTTCAGGTAGGTGTAGAGCGGCAGTTCGTCGGGGCCGTTCACGTCGGACTTTTTCATTTGCGGGAATTCGGTGCCGTAGTTGAGCGTGCAGAATTCGTGGATTTCGTCGTCGGTGCCGGGAGTCTGGCCCTTGAACTGGTTGCAGGGAATGTCGATGACTTCAAAACCCTTGTCGTGGAAGTCGGAATACATCTGTTCGATGGGCTTGTAATGCGGGGTAAAGCCGCAGCCGGTCGCGGTGTTCACGATGAGCATCACCTTGCCCTTGAAGTTTGCGAGCGGGACCTGGTTGCCCTTGCCGTCGGTGAGGGTGAAATCGTAGATGTTTGCCATGATGAGCCTCCGTTTTTGGGGGTGTTGCTGACGGTGTTTTGCTGCATTTAGTTGTATACAATTTAATTTTATAAAATTTATTGCAGAAAGTCAATAGGTATAAGCAAAAAATAAGCTTTAGACCGTCTTTTTTGCCATGGAGGGGTGATTTTCACATTTTTCCGACGGAACGCATTATTTTATATACAAACGGGCGTACTGCCGGGCCCGCTTAATCTATATTCAATATCATGAGACCCGCTAAACTTTCCATACTCGCGCTTTTGGCATTCTGTGCGCTGCTCCATACCGGCTGCGCGTCCGTCTTTTTTTCGACTGTCAATATCCAACCTGTTACCATCGTGGCCGACGACGATGACGAATACGACTTCTATGTCAACGGAGTGCTGAAATGCGAGAACACGAGCGAGTGCACAGTCTACCGCAGCACGTATGGGCGCTGCAAAATGTCCATCGAAGCGTCACGTGACGGAGTCATCCTGGGTTCGGAGAAATACGGCTACTGGCATGATCCTTCCTTCATCGAGCAGATGTTCCGGGACAAGGATGACGACGAAAAGGAAAAAAAGTGCCCCGAGGGCTTTTTCAGCGGGGCGCAAGCGGTCGTAAGAATCGACCAGGAAATCAAGGAACGCGTGAACGCCGCCAGGGAGAAGGCCTGGAGAGAAGGCCCTAACGCCTCGTGGGATACGTCGCCCCTCAGTTCAAGTTCCGCGGAATAATCCGCAGGCGCTACTTGGAAGCCTTCACCTGCTCGAGTTCCTGCTCGAGCTTTTTCGTCTGCGCGTTGTTCGCGTCGATGATGTTCTTCAGGTTCTCGATCTCGGTCTCCTTGTTCGAGAGCTTGTCCTCGAGGTCCTTCACCTTGGCTTCGGACTCGTGCT
>Ga0310694_10002924_pt1 | contig 17021 bp, 14 predicted proteins | sample 174DNAGHGhighgp2_FD_203884 | JGI IMG/M metagenome (GOLD analysis project Ga0310694, IMG submission 203884) | Sheep rumen microbial communities from Palmerston North, Manawatu-Wanganui, New Zealand - 1742 DNA GHGhigh gp2 (v2) (version 2) | ecosystem: Host-associated > Mammals > Digestive system... | reverse complement strand
GCGCACAGAGCCCACACTGACTTTGGCAGACATGAAAGAAGTGACTGGCATTAGTGTTACCGCCATTCAAAAACTTCTTGACCATTTGATTGACATGAATTATGTTGAACGAGGCGAGAAAGATGGAGGCTGGAGAGTATATGTGACACAATAACATACCATAAGTACTGGATGGAAGATTGATTTGGTGATTGATTTCTTAATATAAGGCAAGATAATGGCAAACCTGATTTCATACTTTACGAAAAATGATGCTCTGAGTACGAGTGAGGGGCTTGAGATATATGACTTTACAGGTGATTCTGTGGCTTTCACACAGGATTGTGTACAGCGTTTTCGTGAGGCATATATCAGCGATGAAAAGCTTGAAAGAATTGTTGCTAAATCAAAAAAGACCACAAGAAAAGAGGCCATAGAACGACGTCTTCCAAAACTGACTCAGAATATGGCCGGTGATTTTGGTGAGATTCTATCATACTATCTTTGGACCGAGACGTTTGCTACTGATGCAAATATCCGCCCACTGAAAATGAGGTGGAAAGAACACCCGGACATGCCCAGTCATTTGGTTGATGTAATCCTTCTAAAACGGGTAGATGAAAACAATGCTAGCCCTAATGACAAAATGTACACCATTGAATCAAAAGTGTGGACGTCACGTATGGGAAGAGGTCATAGCTCTTTGACAAATGCCTTAAACGGTGCTGTTAAAGACAGGGTCGAGCGTGCTGCAAAAACGATACCTTATCTTGTGATACAATATGAACGAGATGATGAATACGACTTAGCAGATCAAGTACAGCGGTTTGGTGACCCCGTAAATGATCCTTATATTAAACAGCATTTTGCGATAGCAATAGTAGAGTCAAATCAGGCAAGAGCCCATATTGGAAACTTTGATAAGGCATTGCAGGCTGCTAATGCTAATATTCCTGTGTATTTGCTTCCTATTGCTGATTTGAAGAACATATATAAAACTCTTTTCCTCGATATCTCGAATAACTGATGGCTGATACTTTACAACAGTGGATTAATGATGCAAGTGCATATGAGTTGCTCAATACATACAGGATAGAGCAGCAAGTGCTGTATCCATTTGTGACTAATGGTGAGGATTTCTACATCTCCTTGTTGAATAAAATGTTCTTTACGATGAGAAACATGGGATTGAAGCCAAAAGTCAAGAAAGAGCATCTTTTGCAGATAGTAAAAGGCTTACTAGTTTATTCAGAAGATACAACAGCAGACAACTTTGATGGCGTAAACCGCAATAACAATCTTCTTTATATTGCCGCTATTTATTATCTATGTGAGTATAACGCACTGTCACGTCTGTTTATGTGGAGAGCGCAAAAATACGAATACGATAATGAATCTGCGCAATTACTCTACAGCATAATGGCAGGATCTGAGAAGTATGCAAATAAAGGGAATGAACTCTGCCAATTGTTGAGGGAATACATGCAAACGGGGGATGAAGGTGCACTAAATGCTATTAACGGTAAATTGCAAGAGAAGATTAAACAAAATGCTTACCTGAGTCTAGATGATTTCTTTGATACACAAGTGGCCGTATGGGTGATGAAAAGGTTCCGTGAGAGTAATCTATGGAAGTTGTTAATTCCTCACGGTGGTGAAGAATTGTGGGGAGAATATATAGCATACTCTGTAAAACATCATATCTATGCGTTACTACCATCACAAGAAGATGCCATCAGTAAAGGTCTTTTGGACTATCCCCGGGCATTTAGTCTGAAAATGCCCACCAGTGCAGGAAAAACTTTTCTAACAGAACTTCTTGTATATCAGGAATTCAGACAAAATCCAAATGCCAAAATTTTATATCTTGCTCCATTAAGGTCGCTTAGTAGAGAATTGAAAGAACGTTATGGACGATTGTCTCATGTGTTTGGTTTTGATTTCAGGGCAGCATATGGTGGATGTACAACAACAGCAGAAGAGGAAACCATAGATAATGCGAAACTGCTGATAGCAACGCCAGAAACCTTTACTACGCTTGAGGGTACGATTGATTACCTAATAGACGGATATACCCTTGTAATATGTGATGAAGGCCAGTTGCTTGAGGATAAGAGCAGAGGTGTGAGTTACGAATTGCTTCTAACCAGATTGAAAAGGAACCAGAAAACAAGATTCCTCTTTATTTCAGCAATCATTCCCAATATTTCGGATATTAACCAATGGTTAGGGGGCGCAAGAGAAGAAGTTGGCGACAGCAATTATCGCCCGTGTAAAATTAGATTGGCAGTGGCTGTTAAAAACAACAATCATGTAACCGTGCAATATACCAATGATGCTATCAAAGGGGGGTTGGTGGCGGCTGATTTTCTAAATGCCGCACAGACTAAACTAGTCGAGGCAACACAAAAGTCATTGAGCTGTGCGGTGGCACTGAAGTCAGTTGAAGCAGGTCCTGTCATGTTATATTGCTCGACAAAGGACTGGGTTAGAGGGTGTATAGCTCATGCTGATGAGGTTCTTAAGATGTTGGGGAAAACTGCGTTTTGTAAGCCTGCTGCTTTCTCACAAGACCTAGATTGGTTGTCAAAGGTCGTAGAATATTGTACTTATCAATTAGGGGAAGATTATAGGTTAACTAAATGTGTAAGGTATGGGATTGCTTATCATCACGGGCAAATGCCGCAAGACATCAGAGAACTAATAGAAGTATCACTTGCTAAGAAAGCCATTCAAATGGTGGTATGCACCAAAACACTGTCAGAAGGTATTAATTTGCCATTCAAAACAGCTGTACTTGCTAACATCCAGAATCCTGCTGATGAATCATATAAAACGTCTCTTGAAATGAGAGATTTGAAAAATATCGTTGGCAGAGTGGGACGTGCGGGAAAGGAATCATATGGTCTTGTTTTGCTCCCGATTAAAGGAAAAAACTATGAACCTATACACAAAGTAATTCGGGTATTACAAGGTGAGGAAGAAGTCGAGCGAGCAAAAGGATCACTGTATTATATTGTTCGGAAAATTTTGGCAAAACATCTGACTACAGATGAAGAAATTAATGCTTTTTTGGAGTCTGAAGGTGTTGCAGAATCTATTGATACGCTAATAAATCTCAATAAAGAAGATACAGATTTAGATGACATCAATTTGGATGCGGTATTAGAAGATTCATTAGCACATTATCTTGGAGATGATGAGACGAGGCATGTAGTAAAACATGTTTTCAGCATCCGCTATTCATATCTGCGAAATACGCTAGATCATAAGGAATATGGCAAATATTTACAGACAGGTCTGCCGTTGGCTGACTATAACGAACTAAAGCGTATCCTTGAAGATAAAACCGCGGAGGATTTTGAAATAAACGGCCCAATAGATTGTGACTGGATACACTTTTTGATTGAGACCATCTACAATTTGAGTTCTATTAAGAGGACCGTATCTTATGTCACGAAAAGCAAACCGTTGTTTCACATACACCATGATTTGAATCTTGTTGAAAGAATTGTTGCAGGATGGTTGGCGGGAAAACAATACGTTGAGATTGCAAATACAGTTGGCTGTACAACGGAGCAAGCAACCCTATATGTTGACTTTATTCAAAAGTATATAGCCGTAAAGGCGCAAGCTATCGTGACATACATAGTAGAAACCTATCAAATTGAATCGAACTTGATACAGCTTTGGCCTGAAATGGTTAAACGAGGTGTTTCTGACGAAAAGGCTCTCTGGATAATTGATTCTGGCTTGAGTGACCGTGTTGTGGTTAATTTGTTGGCATCCTACTTTGATGGAGAAATCAGATATGGGGATGATAAAGAACTGTTTTTAGATGCTGTTACCCATGTTGCCGCTATAGATAAATATGTGATGAATAGCACTATTCCAGTGCTACTAAAAGAACGGTGGAAGCAGTATCTGAGGTCTAACGGCGTGATGTAAAATGACCTGAACCCCAAACGTTTTTTGTCCAACTTTTGAGGTTCAGTTCACTCACATTAATCCAATAACTTGACCAGGTCTCTCTTCATTTCCTCATCAATGTCTCTATACCGCTGGAAAGCCTTGCTGCCTTCCTTGTGGCCAGATAGGGCTGAGACAAGGTTTGGGTCTTTGACTTTTCTGTAAATGTTACCGATAAAAGTCCTTCGTGCCATGTGGCTACTGGCTACCTCATAGATGGGACGTTTTACCTCCTCACGTGTCAGAGGATCTAATGTGGTAACAATCCTATCAATGCCAGCGAGTTTGAAAAACTCTTTGATGGCCTTGTTGTATTTCTGCTCAGAAATAAAAGGAAGGAGGCCCGGACCTTCAAAGTCCTCGTAACGTTTGAGAATCTCTTTAGCTCTCTCGTTCAGTGGAACACGTACCGTTAAGGGGCGTCCTTCTTTGGTTTTCTTGGGAATATACTCAATGGCACCGTTGACAATACTTTGCTTTGTCATTCTGTAGAGGTCGCTGACGCGACAACCTATTACGGATTGGAAAATGAAGATGTCACGCTGAATAGCGAGTTGAGGCCTTGCTGACAAATCCGCATTCCAGATCTGTTCCCTCTCGTCTAATGATATATAGACAGGTGTACCATATAGGCACTCTTCAATGGGGAATTTATCGAATGGGCGATTGGTGGTCTTCCCATTCTCATAACACCACAAGAAAAACGTTCTGATGCGTGAGAAACAATCTATCAGAGTGTTCTTGCCTCTGGGTTGAGGGGTGCGCTTTTCGGGTATGTTCTCGTAGATTTGAGGATATTTCTCGAAGTACTTATACTCGTTCTCAAAGAAATCCCACATATCAGCAAGCGTTTCCCTGGTCACATCGTTCACGTCAAGAACAAAGTCTTTCCTGTTTCGCTTGGTCTTCTTGACATAAAGCTCATATCGAAGCATGGATCGTTTCACCACCCTGAAATTCTTCTTGCGAACTTCAGACAGGCGGTGTTTCTCCAAAAACTCATCAAACATCTGCTCAAAGGTTTGTTTCTTTTCTCCTTCAGGAGTGAACTTTTCGGGATGATAATATTTGACAAGGATAGCTTTAAGCCAATCTTTATCTAGATTGTCCTTGTCACGTTCGTATTCCCTCTCGATAAAGCCTTTGAGTTTCCGGAGTTCTTCATTGGTTTCTGTACGAAGCTTTGGATCACAAATAGCCTTCGACTTGACACACTCATTCTTCTCGTCCCAAAGATTAGGATTGATGGTGAGTTCTGTCTGGGCAACTGAATCCAATCTCCTGCCATCCCTCAGTCGCAAATATATGGTGGCCATCGATTCCGTGTCATACCTTTTTGCCGATTTTTTGATGATAAATGTAACTTTCATGTCTTTTTTATGGTTGTTGGGATAGTGTGTAAATTGCTTTATACAAAGGTAATACTTATCCTTTGAATGACCAAAATTTTTTCCCCACATTTTCCCCACATCTGCTAAAAACCTTGCAAAACGCTTAAATTCGCTTAAATTCAAGAATTTTTATAATACATTGAAAATCAATAAGTAATAAGCGAAATTAAAGGGTTTTCAATTGAATGCCATTTAACCCGATTTAATATTTTCAATTGCGGCTCTGGGTACGAATATAAAAGCAATAAGGCACTGCAAATCAATTATTTGCGGTGTCTTTGTTTTTGCACTACTGGCAAATTACTGGCAAAAGGCATCTTTTCAGGGTCTTTTTAGCCCTCAAAGGGGGTGCTGAAAACTACCATTTATTTCCCTGCTGATTCCCTGCTGCCCTTGTAGTAACCTTGTGGTTATCTTGTGGTCATTCTTCCCAGTTGAACAGGGACAATGGCTGGCTGCTGGCTTCTAAACCTCGACACTATTGAAGCCAGCACACCTTGAAGGCACACTGGCTTCTTTCAACAGCAATGAAAAAAGAGTTGGACTACATCAGTCCATTGTCCTTCATCAGTTCCTTGTACTTGTCTTTATCAAATTTTTCATAAGGCTGTAATAAGTCAAAGCTGGGATTTTCAATGCTGGTGCAAAGCTTCCTAATCTCTGCTTCAGGGTCTTGTCTGCTTGCATCAATCATTTCCACCTTGCCAATTACATACATTGCAGCCTTCAGCCTTACAGCTTCATTTGTGGACTGCAAACAGCCATGCACCGCATTCAGGGCTTCAGCATACAGCCCACACAAGCCATTGCGGATATTGTCCTGAATGATTTGACACTGCTGATTGTAGAAGCACTGGAAGCTGATTTTTTGCTGCCACAAGTAGATTGTAGCCCTATTCACATTGACCTTTGCTGCTACATCAGTCACACTTTCACCTGAAGCCAGCAAGACTGCTGCTTGTTCTTGAAGGGCAGTCAAGCCAGTCACCAGTGTTGAATTTGTTGAATTTTGTTGTTTTTTGCTCATACTTCCATGAAATTAGGGTCTTTCTTATATGTCACTTCGATTTCACAGCCCATTAGCCTGAAGATGTACTTGCACTTGTTCTTGCTAACATGAAAGTCAAATTCACCGACTTTCTTAGCCTTCTTAGTTTTTTCAGTTAGTTGAATTGATTCGATGCGGATTTCACCTACATCTACAAAATGGAAATTTCGCTGGTAGGTGCTATAGATTACCAAGAAGGAAGTAGCTGCTGTTGGGGTGATAGCATTCACAATGGCATTTGAAGCCATTTGGATTATAGCACTATCACTTTTGGAAAGCTTCTTGCCCTGATGCTGGCCTTTCCATTCCTCATATTGCTGCCTTTCCTCGGCTGTCATGCCTTTTTTGTTATCATTCTTTGCCATGATTATTCTTTAAGGCTGGGCTTCCCTTCCCTGCTTCTTCCCAGCTTCCCCTACCTCGGCATGATGCCTGAGGGGTCGAGGTCGAGGGAAGGAAGCCCAGCATATAAAATATTATGCTTTATCAAACTATATAAGGGGGTCGGTGTCGGCTGGCTGGGTGTCACCCTGCAAGCCAGTTTCGCCTTCCAGTGCTGCTGCAAGCTGCTGGGACAAGTCCCACTTGCTTGTGTCAGCTTCCCTCATCTTGCCAAGAATGGCTGTTATTTGCCTTTTACGAGCATCTTTGTCACTCTTGCTTAGGACTTCATCAGGGAAGGAATTGATGCGGTTATACAGCATCTTCTTCACTTCCTGAAGGGTCTTGCTGTCATTCAGGCTGTCTTCCACCAGTGCCAGCGCAAAGATGTCGGCTGTGGACAAGTCAGCCTTGCTTGTCGGTTCTACTACATTTGCCATTGGAATAAGTCTTTTATATTGTAAGTACAAATCTTCTTGAAAAACACTTTGCCAGTCAGGATTGATAAGATTAGCCAGTATTACACCCTTCCCATGATTCAGCACATTGGGCTTCAGGTAGTGGGCTTCCCACTTCAGGAAGTAGTCCTGAGGATTCCAGCCAGCTTCTTGAATGATTTCCCTTCGGCTCATGCCCTGCTTCATTTCGATGTTCTTGCCAGCATCATACATCTTCAGCCTAACATTTCGGTCTTGCCAGCTTGTGAAGTTACCCTTGTCTTTGCCGTTGATGTACTGCTGTAGTTTCTCGCTGGGCTTAGCCTTGTGGTGCTGAATGTAGTCCTTTGGCTTGCCCTCGACTTGTAGTATCACTCCATATTCAAACCCTTCCACAATGCAGTCCCACAAATCCACATGAAGCAATTTGCCGATGTGGTTAATGGCTGCTTGAAAAGCTTCAGGGCTATAGGTGAAGTTGTGTCCTTGCCAGTAATACATGATGCTGCCCCTTAGCTTCAGGAAGCCATTTGGATTCCAGTAGATGTCCAGTCTTTCACAGCCTTCCAGTCGGAATCTTACAGCACCAGTTTTAGGATATTCAGCCACAATTTGGCAGTGTCCAAAATAAGGACTAACTTTGCCGTATCGATTTGGCTTTATTATGCTAATGAAGTCAATCATTTTATAATCCATTTAGGGGGTTTGCTGGGAAGCATTCCCCTTATTTTGTACCTCGACAAGCTGCCCACTTTCAATGTATCTACTCAGGAACTTGGCAGCTTGTTCAAAGTCATTGATGTTGCCCATACCAGCGAAATAGAAGATAGCTATATTTTCCCACTGGTCGGTGCTATACAATATAACCAAGTCACCATTGTCACCTTCCACATTTCCCGATTCAGCACTGATGCCGATAGTTCCCCAGCCGATGAAAAGGGGGAACAATGGCACTTGCCAAATCTTTGTGCTTACTGCAAAGGGCTTGTGCTGCTTCAGGGGTGATTCCTCGACTACCTTGAATTTCCCAAGAAGCTGTCCAATGCTGTAATAAGCCAAATTTCTTCCTTTGCGCTGTACCTTAGTCATGTCGCTGTCCTTAATTGACAATCTATTTGGAAGGATTCTGCTGCCCTGCTGCCAGTAATAGCTTGTCTTAGTGCCTTCTTTGCGCTGGTAGAAGGCTACCTGCATCGATTTGCGGATAAATTCCTCAATCATGTTATAATCCTCCTTTCTTAGTTCTTGGCACTGATGTAGTGCTGCTGCATGAAGGCTTCGATGTCTGCCCTACGCACATAAATCTTCCTTCCAAACTGGCTGAAGGGTATCACCCTTTTGTCACGATAGTCTTGCCATGTCTTTGCCGATACACCAAGCATCTTCCTTGCCTCGGCACTTTCAATCCACTGGCTATTGACTTCTTCGGCTGATTTGGTTTGAAGTGTGTCCTTCACTTCATTCAGCAAGTCCTTGATGCCTTCCCACTCAGCCTGAGGAAGCACCACTAAAGAAGGGACTGCTGCTTGTGTCGAATTGTTATTCATTTTGTTATTTTACATCAGGGAAAACAATTCACAACATTGTGACTTGATTCTGATTTCGATGCAAAATTATAATGCGGTAAAATAGAAGGTAGAAAAAGAAAAAAGTGTAAAATTTCGGTTTTTAACACCAATGTTTTACACTAATAAATCACTCCTTTTGGGGTCGATTATTTTTGACTTGATAGATACTTTTTTACTGCTGTTTCATGTGCTGATAACCAGTTAATGATGTACTGGGCTTTCTCTCTACCAATTTCACCTGAAAAGCCTTCATCGGTGCATGGTTCACTTGTGCCAGTACATTTGCCCAGTAACATAACATCATAAATGAAAGAATATAGCTTCCTTTGGGTCATTTCCAGTTCATGTGGTTCAAGCAATGTCTTTATTTTCCATGCCATTCTGCCCAGTTCACTATTTCCCTTAAACTGTGGAAAAGTCCTTTTTGATTTGTCTTCAAACTCGATAATTCTACTTAATTCTTCATCGGTATAGGGGTCGAGGAAGAAAGGGTCTTGTTCTTTCTCATAGACTGGTGCTAAACCTCGACTAATGGTCAAAGGCTCTTTGAAGTCCCAGTCAAATTCATACTGATATAATCCGTCTTGCTGCTGTTCCAGCCATGTATTTGCAAACAATTCCAGCCATGTTACAAACTGGCTGCTGGCAGACAGCTTTGCAGTCATTTCAAGCCCTTTGGAATACTTCCCATGTGGCTTGTGGACAATGCCCTTTAGCTGAATGTCACTGCCTTTGCAAGCCCTTAAAAACTGAATCAGCAAAGCTAATTCTTCCCTGCTATTGTCATGCTGGGCATAAGCATTCAAGCCCCAGCCCAATACTATAGCTATTCTTTTACTCAGCTTGCCCTTCAGGTTCTTGTCTATCTTGTCAGGTATGTCAAAGTCAGGAATGCTATAGGCTTCCATTAAAGCCTTGATGCCATTAACATCTATTGTATTCAAAGAATCCATAGGCATATAAATTCTTATGTTTTTGTGTTACTATATAAGGGGGTGCTGGCTCACTTGTCGAGGGAAGCCAGCACCGATGTAATTTCTTCTTCACTCATGTCCTGAATCAATGCAAGAAGCTGGGCTTTCTTGTCGGCTGGGCTACCAAATACCGATTCCAGTGCCTTGTCATTCTCATCAGTGCTGAAGTTGCCCATGTAGCCTTCAGTGGTTTGCAGCCTTGAATGTGCCAGCAAGCCCTTCACCTGATTGCTTTGCAAGCCATTCTGCACAGCTACACTGGCAAAGGAATGTCGGCTGATGTGCATGGACACTTTCTTACTGATGCCAGCCTTGCCAGCCAGCCTTTTCAGGCTCTTATTGATAAGGGCATTTTTGGCTGATATTTCTTCAAATAGTTTCTGCTTCATGTCGCTGGGCAGTGTGTCCTTTTCAGCCTGAGAAATGGCACTGGCATAGGTCTTGCGGTTGTCCATGAAGGGGAAGATGTAGTCAGTGGGCTTGCTGTCTTCAGTCCTATACAAGTCGAGAATGGCTGCTGCTTGTGCCACCAGCTTCAAGTCCCTTGTCTTGTGGTTCTTGCCCATTTGGTAATTAAGCCTTCCACCTTCCACATTTAGCCAGCGCAATTGCAGTAAGTCACCAGCCCTGATGCCAGCGCAATAGAAGCTAAACAAAAAGCAATTACGGCTGTGCCAGTCGAGGCTTCCAGCTTCCAGTTCCACTGCTTCCAGTGCTTGGATTTCGGCTGCATCAAGCTTTTCCTTTTCGGTCTTGATGCCACTATACTTGAAGACTAAGAAGGGATTCTTTTCAGGGGTAATGTAGCCCAATTCCATGCCCTTTCTCATCAATGTCCTGAAGATGTTCAGCACTACCACAATGGTATTTTGGTGAAGCATCTTCCCTGCTTCCTTCTTGCTTCTTGAATTGTGAAGGGTGTGAAGGTATGCATCAAACCTTGTGAGCAATTCAGGGGTGACTTCACTGAAAAGTAATTCTTTCTTGTGGCTCATCTTCTTGTCGAGGAAGTCAGCCAGCTTGTTCAGGAAGCCATGATATTTCTTCCAGTTCCTGATGCCACCAGCTTCAAGAATCTGCTGTGTTCTTTCGGCTGCAAAGCCAGTCATGCCACCAGCTTCCACCTTCAAGAAGGTCTTGGATTGTTCTTCACCCTTCACCAGCCTTGCAACATTCTCGGCTGTGGGTGCTGCATCATCTTCTTTCAGTTCCTTGTAAGTCCTTCTTGCATCTTCAAGAAGGTCGGCTAAAGCACTATTCCAAGCCTTGTGGTTTGGCTCAGCTTCCCTCACCCAGTTATTACCTTTGCATTTAGCATTGAAATGCTTCTTTTGGCTCAGGAAAATGTCAGTCTTGATTCTTTTTCGCTTGCCAGCGATAGTCACACACAGCAAGATGTTGTATTTCTTGTTGCGGTTGGGCTTTGCATTCAGTTCAAATCGATAAGTTGCCATGTCAAATTCATTTTATAATCCACTGCAAATATAGGCATAATATTTTTTACTGGCAAATCTACTGGCAAATTTTTTACATTTTATTTTACTTTATTATATTCTAATTCAAAAAATAATTCTATCTTTGCGGTGTCTATCAGGAATTTATGAATTTGGCAGAATGTATTAAATTACTATTTAAGTAGTTCGGCTCTGGGTACCAAGCAAACACCTAAGGCGCTGTATATCAAATATATACGGCGCCTTTATTTTTTATTTTACTAAAACATTTTTTCTTTTTCACTCGCTTAATCTCAGCAAGAACGAAATAAACCTCAGAATAACGGTTTGCTTCTTTTTGTGGCCTTGTCGTTGCATAATTTAAGCTATTTGAAGCCTTTGAGTAAAAAATGCTACGAAAATGGACATCGTAGTAAAATAATAATGTGTATATTTGCGGTTGTTCTTTGGCAGAAGTCCGTTCCAGATGGTGATAGGCGCATGGCAGAGAACACATGACATAAGGAAAGGCGTTTACTTAACGCAATAAACAAGCAGCAAGTAAAGACTCCCACACCTCTTATTATGTCTTTGAATTAACCTTATAGCAACAACCCGCCAACGACCGGGAGCCCGCTGGCAACTTTAACACGAAAGCCTTATGTTAGACAAGACTAAAAAAGAAATCAAGGAGAAATTCGAACGTGATACTATGGAAAGTCCTATTATTTTCCCAAAAACTCCAGCCGAGGAACTTCAAGACGTAAAGAAAGTAGCCAAGGCCTTGAAAGAAGACGTCAAAGATGCGCTGAAGAAAAAAAGCAAAAAATAAACAGTGAATGATGAAATAACAGAATTTGTCTTTTGAGTCTAATAAGATTAACTTTTGTTTTTTAGACTCATTGTTTCTATAACCCTTAACATTAAAACTATGCGTTGGCCTTTTAAGAAAAAACTAAAAACTGATCTTGAGAAAGCTTTAAGTGAATGTAAAAAAGCAAATACTCAAGGTTACAAGGACGCTGAGGTATATATTGAAGAAGCAAAATCTTCAGTAGAAAAAGCTGCTCAGATTATTGAGGACTGTGTTAACAGTATGAAGAAGCACAAGGTTAATGATACCTCAATTATTGATACCGTTAAGAATCAACTTGAAATTGTTCAAACTGAATTTGAGCAATCCTTCTTCCAAACACAATCCGATTTGTTGAAGAAAAGTAAGATGTCCTCAAATTTCAATATTACGCTTTTCGGAAGAACAAAGTCTGGTAAAAGCACATTGATGGAAATCCTTACAGAAGGTGATGGATCGCACATGGGTCATGGAGGACAGCGAACAACTAGAGACGTGAGGAGTTATGAATGGGAAGGTATGAATATCACAGATGTTCCTGGTATTGACGCTTATGGAGGTCAAGAGGATGATGAACTTGCTGAAAAAGCAGCTACATTTGCCGACCTAATCCTTTTCATGATTACAGCAGGGCAACCCGAGAGCACCGAAGCCGACTGGATGGTCAAATTAAAACGAATGGACAAACCTATGGTTTGTATTTGTAATTTCAAACAAAGTTTAGGCACAAATCCCGATGACATCCGTCTCAAAAGACTGCTTGATAATCCTGAGACGGTTGAAGATAGGATGAACATTACCGAACTCAATGAACAATTTAACACGTTTCTGAAAGAGCACTTACCGGATGAGCATGTTGATTTTATCGTTGCACATTTATTGGCAAAGTTCTATTCTCAACAGCCAGAATATCTTAAGTTTAAAGAAAAATTAGAAAAAGTTAGCAGATTTGAGAATGTTGAAAAGGCAATCATTGATGAGGTCTTGACAAATGGCGTGCTTCATAGGAAAAGAAGCTACCTGTCTATCATAGATTCATCAATTTATTCTCAGATGATGATGCTGTTTAAGTTTAGCGAAGAGGCATATAGTCAGTATCGCATCATTAAAGATAAGATCAAATCATTTGAAGATTGGCGTGACCATTTTAACGAAGTATCAGAGTCATCAATACCATCACAAATTTCATTAGAGTTCGATAGACTTAGAAATGCTGTACCGGGCTTTGTTGAAGAGCATTTGGAGGATAAGGACTTGAATAAATCTTGGTCTCAATGTTACAAGAGCTTTAACATTAACAAAGGTATTCAACGTATTGTTAATTCTACTAAAAGCCAAATGGAAGCGAAGGTGAATGATCTTTTCTCTGAATTGAAATCTGAGATGAAGTTCTCTTTCGCATTGGATGAAAAGGTTTCGTTGGGTAATTATCAGTTTACAAACTGGAAAAGAGTATGGGGATGGTCTAGTGCTGTTGGCGGTGCAGGACTCGGCATAGTAGCAATAGCCTTGTCCTCTGGCCCATTAGGTTGGGTCGCTCTTGGCATTGGTGCATTATTTGGTCTTTTTTCATGGTTTAGTGATTCTCGAGAGGACAAACTACGTGAACGCCGTAAAGAGTTAACTGAGAAATTAAATCAAATTATTGCCGAGAGTGAATCTAAAGTGATAAACAAGACCATGAAATGGTTTAAGAGAAATGTCGTTTTCCAACAAAAAGAAGTGATAAATAAACTATACTTGGTATCTAAAGGTATGCTTTCTCTCGCAAATGGAGAAAGAGAATTAGCTTTAGGCTATAGTAACAATCATATTGAGATTACTAAAAAGATTGTTTCTAATGTATTGAATGCTATGAATGTACCAGCTGAAGAGATCAAGCGTATAGCTGCCACTGCTCGTGTTCCTGGCCGAAGATTAACTCTTGTTATCGATGGGCGAGAGAAGCTTCCGCTTACAACAACCGAGTTGTTTAATCGGATGGGGCATGAGTATGTGCATATTATAATGTTAGATAGAACAAAACCTATTTTTAGTCAGCTCCGCTATCTTTTGACTCGTTTCAATGTCTGCGAAAGTCCAAGACCTACAGTAGTTAAAGTGAATGATGGCAAGCAAACCATAGCTTATCTGAGAAATGAAGGTTTTAATCAAGAACAATTAGATTCAATTGATATCATTCAACAATTACTTAATATCCACATTAATCTAAATTAATAATTAAAATGAACAGCATTTTTTTAGATAGAATTAATCGCGAGGCTCTCTCTTTATTTGATGATACTAGAGAGGCTTTTAGAAAATCTTCAATCGAAAAATTGAATGGGAAAGTAGATCTGGTGCCCAAACGATTTGTTGATAATGACAAAAAGATACGTATAGTTTTTGCAGGTCAGTACAGCGCTGGAAAGTCCTCTATTCTTTCTATAATGACTGGTCAACAGTTAGAAATTGGACAAGGTGTTACTACTACTCAATGTAATTTCCTTGACTGGAATGGCATTGAAGTCGTGGATACCCCGGGAATTCATACACAGAAACGACCGGATCATGATAAAATAACCTACCAGGCTATTGCTGAGGCTGATTTGATTGTTTTTGTATGTACTGGTGAAGGTTTTAGTAAAGGGCTGGGGAGTCACTTCAGGAAATTACTTGTAGAAAAAGGTAAAGGCAATGAAATGATGCTCGTCTTCAATAAAATGGAGAGTTCAGAATATGGCAACACACCAGAAGGTCGTAAAGCTTTTTTTGATGCAGACGTGTTGCCTGTTATCTCTCCATATAGTGCAGATGACCTTTACATTAGTTTTGTTGATGTGTTTGCTTATGAGGACGCCCAAAAAGCAGAAGGAAATGATCGCTTAGGTTTACTTGAGATGAGTGGTTTTGAAGAGTTTTATAAAAACATTGACGCATTTATTCAGAAGAAAAAAATACTTGGTAAATGTACCACTTCACTCTATACGCTTGAGCAGATGCTTCACGATGCAATGAGCGAATGTAAAACAGGGGACTTCTGTGATGATGGAGCTTTGGAGTACTTAAATCAACAACGAAAACTTTTAGTTGAATCAAGGGAGAGCATCAAATCACAAGCATACGGTCTTATACGTCAAAGAACACAAACTATTCGTAATTGGGGTTACGAAATCGCAAATGATTTGTCTTCTAGCGACAAGCAAGAAGAAGTCAATCAAAAGCTCAAAGAAAAGTATGATGCTGCTGAAACCATATACGCCGAAGCAGTAGAGGAATTAGAAGATATTATTTATACTGAGATAGAGGAGACTAGTAGAGCGGTGGATTCGATGGAATCATCAGAATTCGTTAAAAAGCTTCGCTCTGCTATTGAACAAAAGATTGGGCAAATCAAAATGTCTGAGAAGAACGCTGGAAATCTGAAGGTTGGAGCAAATGCGGCTAAGGGTGCAGGAGAATGGCTGGCTAAATTTGCTGCAGGTAAAAATGCTAAGGCAGGTTGGGATGCGATATTTAAACTCGGTAATTATGCGGGTTCAGATGCTCACCAATTGATTCTAAAAGTAGGGCATTTCTTCGGCCATAAATTTAGGCCTTGGGAAGCCGTGAAGATTGCAGGGAAGGTCGGTAAGTTTGGAAAGATATTGGGCGTTGGTGGTGCTCTGATTGGTGTGGGTCTTCAGATTTGGGAAGACCAGCAGGAAGAGAAACTTGAAAGGCAACTGCTTGCCTACCGAAGTGACATTCGTAACACTTTTGGCGAAGCAGCAAATATTATAGAAATGCACTTTGATGAAAATACTCAATCATGGATAGAAGATAATCTATCTTCTAATATTAAGCAGATTGATGATCAGATTAAAGATATTGAAGATACGATAGACAATCAAGAACAAGAGTATAAGCTATACCATACATTGCTAAATCGTGCTCGTAATCTGATTGCTGAATTGCAGCAATCAGCGTAATCTTTTTGTAGGTAAACTATTCTATCAACAATTACTCCGTCTGAAATCGCCTGAAATCCTTATCCTGGAAAATGATATGATGTTCAAGGGTGGAGAGTGAACAAAATTACACTCCACCCTTAACTGATGTCAAAACACTAACTGTTTAAAACATCATTAATTATGGCAAAGAAAGAAATTGACACTACAAAGTATGCCGACAAGTATTCGGATGAGGGTTTAATGAGCAAAGTGAAGCGCATCGGCAAGAAGATGGGCGGCAAACTCTTGTACAATGTGTATGTGCTTTATTACGTGCTCAAGTCACGTGATGTACCTGTCAGGGTGAAGGCTGAGATTCTGGGCGCTTTGGGGTATGTCTTGGTACCGCTGGACCTGATTCCCGATTTCATCCCTGTAATGGGATTTGCCGATGACCTGGCTGCTGTCACCTTCGCTGTGCAGGCAGCTCATGCCCAAATCACCCCCAGCATCCAACAGCAGGCTGAGAAGAAAGTGTATAACTTAATCGGCTCCACCGACGAATGCGAACTTGCAGCATGATCTTAAAGCTAGACTAACTCAATTTGACAAGATGAAAAACTGCTATTGGCGTTTAGCAAAATCGGGCCTGCATGGGGCCCGATTTTACTAAAACATTACTAAAACATTTTTGTGTTTATGTGACATTTTGTTGCTCATTGATGTTTTGGGGAAAGTGTTATAATTGCCTATAAATCATTCATTAGTGGGCAATGATGGGCCGTAACAGGAAGATTGGGATAGTCCGGCTCTGGGTACGAGTACAAGGTGCTGACAATCATCAGATTGCAGCGCCTTTTCGTTTTTGTGTACCATCTCGATGCAAATTGCGAATAAAGATGGCTCATCGGAAAATTAGTGGGGGCAGGTGTAAATCCTTGTGAGTGCGATCATGATGTCAATCCCTTTTCTCCTTCAACGAAGGTCAAAATAATTGGCTGGTTTTCAGTTTTAGAGGGGTGGTGAATGGTTCTTGATGTTATTTTCTATACTTTTGTAGCGGATTAGTTTATGAAT
>Ga0310694_10002923_pt1 | contig 17028 bp, 15 predicted proteins | sample 174DNAGHGhighgp2_FD_203884 | JGI IMG/M metagenome (GOLD analysis project Ga0310694, IMG submission 203884) | Sheep rumen microbial communities from Palmerston North, Manawatu-Wanganui, New Zealand - 1742 DNA GHGhigh gp2 (v2) (version 2) | ecosystem: Host-associated > Mammals > Digestive system... | reverse complement strand
TTCTTCGCCGTATTTAGAAACTATTTTTCTAATTATTTCTTCTTTACTTAATCGTTTTTTTATACCGTTTTTTTTAATTGAGCACTCATAACACCCTTCACCGTTCATTAAATTCCAATATCTCATATACTTAACACCATGTTCGGGACAAATAACTTTAATTTCCCCGTTTTCGTTTTTTTCTGAATATTTTGTTTCTGAAAAATCAAGTTTTGGGTGAAGTGTTTCGAGTTCTTTGACAACATCTTCATCTTTTTTCTTTCTTTTATTACAATATTGACAGCCGATACCATTAAAAAAATGTAATGGCCTGATTAAAAATTCACCATGTTCTTTACAATATATTTTAATGCGCCCTTTATTATCTCTAAAATTAAAATCTATTTTTTCGATATCATATTTTGATAAATCAACATTGTTTTTTTCTGCTTTTTTTATAAACTCATCTTTTGTTAATATTCGTCCAAAACGTCTTTTTTCTTTAGCACATAATGGGCAACCTTTTCCTTGTAAATGATTATGTAGTGTTTGTGTGTGTATATAATTATGCCGTTTACATTTATATGTTATTTTTCCTAATTTATTCTTTACATCTTCAACAAATGAATAATCATATTTATCACCATGAACTTTTTTAGACATTTCAATAATTTCTTCTTTTTTATACATAATGAAAGCTTTTTAATAAATAGTTTCTTTTAATAAAAATATCTAAAAAAAAATGGTTTTTTTATGACAAAGATATTTTTTACCATCCCTTTTTGATATTTCCGTCATTTTTCATACATTCCAAAAGAGAATAAGCCCAATGCGGGATTTTTATTTCAAATTCACTTTCTATTTTTGTCTTGTCAAGAACACTATATGAGGGCCTTTTTGCTTTTGTTTTATATTCTTTTGTTGTTGTGGGTAAAATATAATGTTTTAACCTTTTTCCTTCAATTTCAGGTATATACGGTTTAAAAATACTATAGAGATTTTCTATCATCGAAGCAAAATCATACCATGAAGCCATTCCATTATTGGAAAAGTTATATAACCCCCTTGTTTCTTTATATTTTTCATCAGAAATAAGATTTTTAACAATAAAATTGGCCAAATCTTTTGCATATGTAGGTGTTCCTATTTGGTCATGGATTACATTTGTCTCCATTCCCTTGTCAATCCTTTCAAGCATTGTTTTATAAAAATTATGACCGTACTCAGAATAAAGCCATGATGTTCTTAAAACAATTCCCTTTTTATATGAAAGAACAGATTGGTCTCCTTTTAATTTAGAACTGCCATAAACATTTAATGGCTCTTTTGTCGGCATTATTTCCTTATATGGCTTGTTCTTCTTTCCGTCAAAGACATAATCAGTTGAAATGTGAATAAGATAACTTCCATACTTTTTACATAGTCTAACCATATTTCTAACCCCTGTAAAATTTATATCACTCGCAATTGTAGGGTTATCCTCAGCGCCTTCCACATTTGTATATGCAGCACAATTTATAACAATTTCAGGTTTGATTTTCTCAAAAACCACTTTCATTTGTTTTTTATCTGTGAGATTGAAATCTTCCTTTGATAAGAAAAAATAACTGTTATCTGAACTAATGTCTCCGCAAACGCTTTTGATGCATTTTGCCAATTGGCCATCGCCACCTGTTACTATTATATTCATAAGCAATTTTTTTTTTAAAAAAATATAAATTATTTTTGAATTTTGTCAAGTTGGGGTTTAATGGACCATACTTTATTACCACAGTCATAAATCCTGTACCAATGTTGCTTTATACAGAAATCGTGCTCCGTTTCTTCTTTAGTACATCCATATTTTTCAACAAGCACATTTTTTCTTAATGCAAACCTATTAACCCTTTTATTATTAATAACATAAAAATAATTTGGTTCAGTTTCATGATTTAATTTAAAACCCAATTTTAAATATAATTTACCAATAGACCATCTTATGTCTGAATATGAAATTATTTCTTTAGGATTAAATTCTTTTATAAAATGATTTAAAAGTTTACTGGCACCACCTATAACATTTGTATTGAGTTTATTGCAAAATCTAATCATTTCATAGCATCCATCTTTGGACTTTTGGCCTAAATTTCGTCTTAATTTTCCAAAAGTCATTAATGATACTAATTCATTATTATAATAAAGTCCATATCCATGTTTAAAAACACTATAACCTTGTATATGGTTTTTATTTAAGAAATAAGACGCTTCTTTTTTAGAAACACTTGAGATTGTACATTTTCTTGCAAATATTTTGTTTTCAGTGATTCCTAATATGTTTTTAATTCTTGATTTACAAATATCCTTTTTATTTGTCCATTCATCTTCAAAAATATGAATTAGATTAATACCCTTTTCGTTACATTTTTTTGTTTTTTCCAAATGATAAGTTTTATCTTTATAAATTTCAGAGTGCCAATAAATTCCATCAATTTCAAAAGCTACATTATGGTCAGGCAAATAAAAATCAAGTTCCATTGGGTTTATAATTTCCCTATAGTTTTGATAAAATTTAATACCACAATCTTTAAGGAAATCTGAAAATTCATTTTCAATACCATTATCCTTCTTTAGGACAGTAAGATATGGATTACATATTTTACATCTTCTTGTTATGGTATCATCTGTTAAATAACCAAGTGTTTTCGTAGTAAAAATATTTCCACATTTTTTACATTTTACAGTACAATCAAAACGGCTTCTAAACTCAATTAATTCTAAATCATCATTTTCACAAATTTCCTGATATTTTGGTATTAAAATTTCATTTTTGATTTTTTCTGAATTAATTTTGCGCATTTTTTTCATATTATTTCTTGAAATATTTCGCCCCTTCTCAGTTTTAGAAAAACTCTCAACACCATATTTTTTTAAGCAAGTTTTTTTCTGTTTTTCATGAGCAGTGTTATAATCTTCTTTAGTTTTTTTTGAAAAAGTTTCTTTTAAAGTTTCTGAACGTTTCTTATTGATTTCATCTTTATGTATTTCAATATATTTCTTACGGCATTCTTTAGAACAGCATAATTTGTCATATTTTTTCCGCTCTTTAAATGTTTTTTCACAAATAGGGCATATTCTTTCTTCCCAGCATTCTTCCTTAATACCCTTTCGTTCTCTTTCACAGCCATGGCCGTTTAAATGGGTTAACGGATATTGCCAAAATTCACCGATTTCTTTTCCGTCTTTATCTAAATCATGACATATAATACACACTTTATCCCTTGTTGTTTTAAATTCAACTTTGGAATAATCATACTTATTACCATGTATCTTTCTTGCTTTTTCAATAAAGGATTTTGTATCCCATTCATGTCTTATACAAGAAGGGCATCCGTTGCCATTAAGATGATTATAAGGTTTCTGCCAAAATTCACCGTGTTCAGGGCATATTATACAAACTTTTGTTTGTGCATTCATATATTCGGTCTTAGAATAGTCATATTTATCACCATGTACCTCTTTTGCTTTAGTAATAAATTCTAAATTTGTAAGTTTTCTCATTTTACTGTTAGTTTAATATAAATATTATCATACAAAATATTTTTTCAAAAAACAAATAATAAAAAAATAAAGGGAACTATATACCTGATGGCACAAACTGAATGTTTGTTGTTATAGTTTATTCGATTAAAACATCAATAATTTAGATGTCGGTCTAACATTGTGAGCATTTGTTGTTATGATAATTAGAAAATTCACGGCGATATTTAATTAGATTTTGGGCAAACGATACTGCAAATTCTTTAGTTTCATAGTCTGTGTTAAAGTGCATTCCACATTCAAACACATCATATGCTTCAATAAGTTTATCTTTATCACTATACATATCCAATAGAATTCCTATGTGTTCTACTAAAAAAGGATTTTGCTCATTGTAATTAATGATAATATTAATGTTTTCAACATTAGTAAATAATTGCGGTCTCTTACATAAAAGAGGTTGAAATCTTTGAAAAATTCCTAAATATTTCATATTAAACACTATTTATATTAAATAATGGCAAAAATATGAAATTATTTGAAAATTATAACACAGCGGTACAAAAATATGGCGAAAAAATAGTAAGAGAACTATTGGATAATGGTCTTCCTCCAAAATATCTATTATCAGCATGTAGATTTGTAAAAGAAGGTCACAATTCAAATGAAATTGTTTTTTATTTCAGACAGTGGATGACCTATGTTGCGAACAATAACAAAAACATAGATGTTAACAAACTATCGTTTGATGAATTCTACCAAACAATTCACAAATATAAACTTGATTATATTGTTCCGAACAAGATATACAGCGATGAAACAGCCTCATTCGGAAAGTTAAACAATGCCAAAGATGTGCAACGCATTCCTGTCCAAAACCAATGGTGCATAAAATCCCAAAGGAAATTCGATGATTATACAAAACAGGGGTATCTGTTTTTTGTAATATATCTTCCTAACGAGCCGTTGCCATTTACTTTTGTTATTGCCGCTGTTTTTGAAGGAAATGTTGAGTTTTATGATTCATATGACTATGAGCAGTTTGAAGATTTAAGATTCGGAAACAATGGTGATGATGACCATAATAATTATCAGAAAAAATTACCAGACCCAATAACCACATATTTATATGATATAGCCGCAAAGCAAGGTGAGGCGTTAGATTTAGCAAAAGAAAATAATAATCAAGAAATAAAAGAGAATAATAATAAATACAAGAAAATGAATAAAAAACAAGTAATCCAAAGTTGATTTCAATACTGCAAACTATTTATCAAGGTGGGGTTCCTGAAGATAAATCGTTACCAGTGAACATCACAGAGAACCAAATAACAAACAATAAAAAGAATAAGAATAATAAATACAAGAAAATGAATAAAAAACAAGTAATTAGAATTAATGAAAATCAACTCAAACAGATAGTAACTGAATCTGTAAAAAGGGTGTTAAAAGAAGCATATCCAACAATGAGCCAAAAAGATTCTGATGATATTAGTTCATTAGAAAATAATATATTTACTGATGAATATAACCCACCACAAAATAATTTGTCATTTGGTATGATTGCTAAATTAATAGGAGATGCATGTTCAAAATTGGTAGATTATGATGCGGCACAAGCTATAGATAATGATGGTAATTATGAAATGGAAATTAGTTATAACAATTATCTAAAAAGTTTAGAAAAACATCTTAAATTTTGTTTGAGTTTATGTGAAAAAATAGTTAAACAAGAAATCATGTTGAAAGGCCAACAACCAGACAAATACTATGATTATAAACATTCAAAAAATGACGAGATTAAAAAACATCATAAGTTTTGGGATTTGCCTAGAAAAAATTTAGCTGAATTTAATGTTCATTAACAATACAGCGTTCCGATTGGGATAGTCATAGATTTTAATAAAAATACCGTAAAATATCATGAAAGGGGAAGTAGAAACGATTATTCTTTGGAAATAGATAATAGATTTAAACAAATGTGGGAGGCCTTGCTAAATGAGTTAAAAGCCGCGATTGATGCAAGGCAATATTAAAATAAAAACGCAGTTCTTTTTGGACTGCGTTATTTTTAAATCTTATTTCTATCAAATGGTATATTGTTTTCCAATTTTGTGCCATCAGGTATATAGTTCCCAAAATAAAAAAGTCAGCCCTTATCAGACTGACTTTTGTTTATTAAACTATTTTGTTTAATCTTCTTGGGTAAATTCCACCGATTCTGGATATACAACAAATGTTATTGAAATATACTCTAAAGCAGGTGTTGGTTTAATCATAATCTTAGCAGGTAAAATGTGTTGGTCTCTTGTTTCAGGTGTTACTTCAGTTTGAATTCTGTAGTCGTAAATACCTCTATTAGACTTAACATCTGCAAGGATTGGGTCAACCAAGCCTCTGAATTGTTTTTCGACAGCATCGTCATATTGTTCGAAAATCAAGTGTTTAGCGGCTGATGTGATAAGTTTCTTAACTCTTATCATAAGTCTTCTAACATTAATTCTGTTAATTGGGCTTTCAACATCATAAGCGGTTTTATTACCCCAAACTATAACGCCGTCTTTACCGAATGTTTTAATAGGATTAATTCTATTTTCATAAAGTGTATCTTCGTCATCAAGTGTTGTCTTATATTCGGCTTTTTCACATTCAACAACACCACGAGTTGTACCAGCAGGTGCAAACCATGGGAATGATGTGTTATCTGTGTCAGCGATATTTCTTACAACATCTTTTGTTGGTGGTAAATACAAGTATTGATTTCTAACAGTGTCTTTGTAAAGTATCCATGGTGCATATGTACAAGCATATGATGAATTGATATCTGTATCACTAAACATCATTGCCATTTCATTGGCATCATTAATACCGTAAGGAGCATTCATTATATACAATGCGTCGCCACCTCTTCCGTCTTCGGGGTCTTCTATGACTTCGATAGCGTCTTTGGTTAATAATGTGTTGTTATACCAGTCAATACCAGGTGTTGCAAATATATTTATATCAACATCTTGTGGATTTGAGAATACTTTGTAACCTGCAAGATATGCGTAATAGTCGCTTGTATTCACATATGATGGTAATTTATATTCAACAGCATTGATAAATGTTTCATAACCGGCTGAAGTTGTACCATAGTTATTTACATTGTACTCATCTGTATTTGTTCTTCTGTTACGGTTGATATCCCATCCATCAAAACCGCCATAGAAACCAACGGTGAATTTACGTAATTTTTCATTCTTGTAAATTGTTTGGTCAATATAGTCACCACCACCGTTGAACTTCATATTGACAAGTCTTGGTATGAACTTATCAGAAGTTACTTTATCAGTTGAAACACAATCAAATGTGTACCTATCATATACATTTTCACCATCAATGTAGATTGTTAAGCAATCTTCTGATAAAATACTGTCCATATGGAAACCTTTGGTGAACACTAAGCCTGATGACATACACATTTCACCATTGTCATTATATTTTGGTGTCATTGTATCGTCAATATAGAAACATCTTCCTTTATATGTTAATATATCACTATCAACATTTGAAAAACCAAAATATTGTTTTCTTTCTTTTATTCTTGGGTTATAAGTTGTTCTATATTTGATTTCAGGGGCAACGCCACAGTCATAATTTGGTGTTGGATAGCCTAAGAAACCACAAGGAACACTGCCTTCCATGTCTTCATCACTGTACATTTCAACTGTTATGTATTTTGACCTATTGCCGTATAAGCCATCGCTTGTACCAATTTTATAACCGATATATGATGCGTCACCTTTCTTAAGTGAACATTTTGCAAATTTCTCAAGTACAACAATATTTGAATCAGTATCGTTGAAATCTCTTACAACAACATCGAAAGTACCTGTTGATGGGTCAATTTTTTCGATTGAAACCTTTACTTGGAAATTAGAAGCATCACCATCAGATATTGTCAAGAATCTGAAAAGTCTTCTCATTGATACAGCCTTTGAAGCAGTAGCACATGTTCCACTTTCACTGTTATTACTTTTTTCTGTATTTAACACAGACACTTCTGACAAAAGCCATGGTGTTAAAGCACATCTATATTGTCCTTTATAATCACTATAGTCTTCAGAATCAATCATTTTAGCTTCACCCATTTTGATTATATAGTTTGCTTCGTCTAAAGCATTTTCATAAACAGCCTCAATGTAAATACTGCTTTGTTTTGTATCCTGAGGACTTGAACTAATTACACGGTAAATGTTATCACTATCACGAGGGTCTAATGAAACATTATAAACTTCTGTAGTACCGTCTGTTAATGTGGCTTTAATACTTAATTTCTTATCGACATTCAACGAGGCACCATTATTACTACTATTATCATTAGGACAGAATGTTGTGTATGTATCACCGTTATAATTACCAATTGTTATTGCTGATACCATGTCTGTACAACTGTCAATTGCATTACAGATATCACCACCTATACCACCCATTATTTTTTTACTTCTAATGATAACCAATGGTTTTGTACTTTCATCATCGCTAAGTTTTTCCTTGAAGTTTATTGTTACTTCAGAAGGACTCTTATCATCGTTGTAAAGCGACATTTTACCTTCATAACCATCTGTATTATATTCTACGTAGTAATAATCACTAATAGATACGGCTGTTGAACTTTCTGATTCGGTGACTTTGATTTTTATATATTGTTTTTCATCATCTCCTTCACCAATCATAGTAGTTGCATTTGTAAATATTACACTACCGCTTAAAGTTACACCCGTTGTTTCAAATTCAACTTCGTATTGGTCAGCGGGTTTTGCTTCAACAACCCAACATTTACCTGCGTCATATCCTGAGAAGCCAAGAACTCTTACTACATTAAGTCTCTTTGACTTGCTTAAATAACTTTTGGCAATATAAGGAAGTTCATATTTTGGCATACCAGTGTTTTTGTAAAGTTCACTTGAAGTACCACCGAAATAATCAACAAAGTCGTTCCACTCACTTATTTCAATGTTTTCAAAAGCTGGGCCATATAATGTTTCACCGACAAGTCCTAAACTTGTAATACCGAGACTTTTGGTTGAGAAAACAATATCTTTTTCCTCTGTATAAACACCTGGAGAAACATGTCTGCCTTTTGCGTTACTTATCATATTGTCTTTATTTTTACTTTATTATTTTCTTTATAAATAGCATGAAAATTGCAAAAAACTCTATTTATCTAATTTTAATTTTCCTTTTCAATTACATTTGTAAAATCTTTTCCAATCAATTTAATCTCTGAGTCTTCATAGCTTTTGAATCTTGAGAGATTTTTAAAACTTATACTGTCGTTATTATTGAGTTTAAACTGTTCTAATTCTTCTTTGGTGAAATAATCACTTAAGTTCACTGTATATTCTCGATAGCATAATTGTTCATCATTTTTGAATATTTTTTGAATATTTATCAGTTCATCATTTATATATAAATCGAAAAATCTCACATTTTTCATGGAAATTTTTGTTATTTCTGAATCACAGTCAATTTTGAAATTCTGTTTTGTTGAACCTACAGGTATTATTGTAGTTATTTCAATTGGCTGATATTCATATGGATTATAATTTTCGTCACAATCAGTTTCTTGAACAATGGTTTTAGGTTTTATGCGTGGCTCTCCGTCAAAACTTTCCAATTTTAACATTGGCTGTTCTATAACCCTGAAACTATCCTTTGGTATTATATATGCCTTAACCGTAATTAGATATGATTGTGAATAAAAACGTCTATCATCTATGTTGTATTCCGATTCATCAGATATATCATCAAGTGTCATTGGGATAAAATGTCCGTTTGGTCTTATATAACAGTTTATTGCCGCAAAATGCTCATTCATCATCAAGTTAAACTCATTCAATAACTGATATTTGTTTGTGAAAAGTGAAACAGTATACTTTAAATCTATGGAAATTGGCTGTTTCATACGGTAATCAATGAAATATCTGTTACCATGTCTATCCATTGAAAAAACTCTATTGATTAAAAAATCAATATTGCCAGGAATGTTTCTTGTATTACCGTTAATTGTTCCTGATTTGGGGTTGTTTTCCCTTGTTATGGCTTTGAAATTAAGAATTAAATTCTTTTTTTCATCAACATTTTCCCATGATTGTAAATATTCTGAAAATCTTTGGTTTGAAAGCATTAAATATGTCGGTAGTTTTTGTTCTTCAAAAGAAATATCCAAATCTTCTCTGACCCATCTTTCAAATTCCTTGTCAATATCTTCATATTCCAAAGGATTTGGTAAAGGTGTACCATCTTTCAATACTTCTTTCGCTAAATTTCTACGTCTTTCATTGCCAAAGGCTTTTCTTTTTAAATTTAATATGTTTTTATATTGTCTACTCATTTTATTTATCCATTAAATTCATTTTTATCCACCGATGCGGCAACAATAGTCCTTGCGAATGGTTTGGTTCCAAACATGGTAAATTTATTCGAAGTCATATTAACTCTTCCGTCATCAACAACAGTAAAATATTCACGATGGTCTGTATCAATCTGTATACCGATATAATCACCTCTCGAAATATCACAATGATGTTCTTCAAGTGTTGATAAAAGTACACTAAATGTCAATTTACCCGTTTTTGCATAAAATCCTGTTTGTATTTTATTGTTATATGCTTTCGTTTCAGCGTCTGTTATATCATATATTACAGGAAGAACGACCGGCGTTTTAAACCTTATTGCATCCTTTGTGGCTTCGTTGTATGTGTCATTTACTTTTGTTTTTTCCAAATCAACTTGATATAATATAATTTCTTGATTTGCATCTTGTTCCAAATATTCTGTCGCAAACCCTATTTCCAAATCAAAATCTTCCATCCCGAAAAACTTATTGTTCCTCGTAATCGGTATTCTATTGGTATTTTTTGACTGATTGAATTGAAGTGCCATTTTAATTTTTCTTTATTGATATATTGATAAATAGTCTTTTATATGATATTTTCTTGATTCTTAAAATTGAATTTTCAATTTAAGCACTAATACTAGTAACATGTATATTAATTAAAATTATAAATAATAAAAAAATATAAATATAATAATAAAAATATATTCTAGTTTTACTAGTAATAGTGCTCTTTTAATTGACTTTTTTATAATTTTTTTGTAAATTATAAATAATAATTTTAAATTTATGTATAACACCATAAAAGAAAAAAACGATGCCATTGATATATTGAAAAACTACAGTGGACAGAATCCGTATCTTCTCAGGTTGAAGAGGGATGTGATTTTGTGCCACAAAACCGATATATTAAACAATTATGTGGTTGAATATATATTGAAAAACAACACCGTTTCACCAAAAGTCATAAATAAAAACATTTCCATAACCGATTGGTATGGTGAGAAATTAAAAAATGACTATGATATTGAATTTATTCCTCAAAAATTAAGAATTTTTACATATTTTGGTGAAACATCGGTTTCTTTTCATTGTACTGTAAAATATAGGCAGAATATGGAAACCATGGAAATATTCTTACCAAAGAAAGCTGTACTTGGAAACTTTTTGATTGGTGATTATCATGAAATTCAGGTCGATTTTGACCGTTATGACAATTTATCAATGATAAAAGACCCTAATAGAAGATTGAAATTGCATCAAAAAGAGGCTGTACAATTTTTATTACACAGGAAAAAATGTATTTTGGCAGATGACATGGGATTAGGAAAAATGGAGCCAATATCATCATTAATTCCAACAGAAAATGGGTTTAAGACTTTTGGAGAATTAAAAATTGGTGATATGGTCTTTGGTGAAGATGGTAATTTACATCCAATAACAAAAATATTCGAACATAAAGATAAAGAAATTTATAAAATAACATTTAGTGATGGTACTTTTTCTTACTGCGGCCTTGACCATTTATGGAAAGTTAGGACTAAAAATATGGCAAAAAGGAAACAGGGGTGGAAAACTATGTCATTAAAAGAATTAATAGAATCAAAACTACAATATACAGATGAAAGTAGGGTAAAAATTGGGTTAAATCCAAGAAATAAGTATGAAATACCAGTTACATTACCAGTCCAATATAAAGAAAAAGACTACTTAATTCATCCATATATATTAGGAATGTGCATTGGAGATGGAAATTTGTGCAATAACGGAATAAATATTTCAATACCTGATAATGAAAAAGAAACAGCGAATAGAATTGAAGCATTGCTTAGGGAAGATATGTTTCTAAAAGAAGACAGAAGTACAAATTGTCCAAGATATAGAATATTGCATAAAGTTAGAAAGTTTAGGAATGATTACATATCTGAAATAAAAAGATTAGGGCTAAATGTAAAAGGAAATGATAAGTTTATTCCAACCGAATATAAACTTGGCTCAATTTCACAACGCTTAGATTTATTAAGAGGATTAATGGATTCAGATGGTACAATTGGAAAAAACAACAGAATATCTTTTTCCACAAATTCAGAAAAATTAGCAAATGATGTCGCTGAACTTGTTTTTTCGCTTGGAGGAATTGCAAGAATTGGAAAATATAATCATAAAAGCAAAAAAAACACAGAATATCAAGTAAGAATACAAATAAAAGAAAATCCATTTTATTTAACAAGAAAATCAGAAAAATACCATCCTACATATTTAAAATATTGCTCTAAATATATTGTATCAGCAGAATATCATAAAAATGAAGATGCAAGATGTATTATGGTTGATTATGACGAACATACTTATTTGACGGGTAAAAATTACATAGTTACACATAATACCACCGAATTGTCTGTTGCTGCAATTGAGGGTAATTTTGACTCAGTTTTAATAATTTGTCCCGCTTCATTAAAAACCAATTGGAAAGATGAATTACTTTGGTATGTTCCTGAAAAAGATATTTCAATAATTGAAGGTGTTAATGATAAAACCAAGCCTGAATTGGAAAAATTACTTGGCTATAGTGTCGGAAAATCGGGTTTAAAGCGTGAACAATTGCTTGAAGAAGCCAAAAATCGTGGAAAATGGGAAAATAATAGATTTGTTATTGTCAATTTTGATATTCTTGATGAATTTTATAAATTCCCAAAAACAAGAAGTGCTGAAAATATAAAAAAAGCCTATGAAGAAAGTCCTATGTTACAATATGCCATGAATAAGAAAACCTTACTTATTATTGATGAGGCACATAGACTATCAAATTCAGATTCCGACAGATATAAGATTATAAATGATTTTATAAGAAAGGCCAATCCGCATAGTATATATCTTGCAACAGGTACACCAGTTACGAATAATCCAAAGAATTTTTATTGTTTATTGAAATTAATCGGAAACGATGTTGCAAATGATTGGAATTATTACATGGATAGATTTTGTGGAAGAATGCAAATTCCTGCAAAGGGTGAAAAGGAAAAATGGAGTAAAATCTTTTTTGAAAGGAAAAAGCGTGAATATCAGAGAGATAACAAGCCTAATCCGCCAACATCTTGGGGCGAACTTAATTCAAAAGAGAGGGATGAGCTTAAAGAATATGTCAATGCAAATGCAAGAAAAATTAATTTAATCAAGGATGCAACTAACCTTGAAGAATTAAAATTAAAAGTATCCGATGTATATTTAAGAAGAACAAAAGAGGATATTTCCAATGAATTACCCAATAAATATGTCCATGAATTGTTTTATGACTTTAATGAAAAACAGAGAAAGGAATATGAAAAACTTTGGGAAGAGTATGAGGCGGCACAACTTGAATTAGACCCGTCAAAAGAATTAAATAAAGATTTATTAGAGGGCGCCGTTTACAGAAAATATTGTTCAAATGAAATGATTCCGAATACCATAAAACTTGCTGATGAATTCATAAAAAATGGTAACAAAGTTGTAATTGCAACTTGTTATGACGAAGAATTATATAGATTGAAAGAATATTATGGTGACAAATGTGTTGTGTATAATGGAAAAATGACAGCAAAACAAAAAGATATGGCACAGGAAGCCTTTATGAATGACCCGAATAAGATGATATTTCTTGGCCAATTGATTGCCGCTGGTGTAGGTATAACACTTACTTGTTCAAATAAACTTATTTTCAACGATTTGGATTATGTTCCTGGAAATCTAAAGCAATATGAAGACAGAATTTATAGAATTGGCCAAAAAAGAGATGTTGACATTTACTATCAAATATTCCATGACACGCAATATGAAAAAATGTGGAATTTAGTTATAAGAAAAGAATTGAATATAAATCAAATAATTAAAAAAGAAGACGAAAAATGAAAGAAAAATTTAGAAAATTAATAGAAATATTCAAAAGCACGGAAAATTATTTTTATTCAAAGGCTCCAATGGATTATTGGAATGGTCTTTTTCTTAGTGGGGATGACTATAATATAAAAAATGACAAATGTTGCTCATATCTTAATAACTTGAGAATGATGGCTTTGTATGATGATAATTTAGACCCTGATTTTTATGTGCTTTTTGAAATTGTATACAATGTACTTTGTAAATACGGTGATTGGCCAAGTAGTGATTTTGATTATGAAGCCATTTTGAAGTTTTACAAAAACAATAAGAAAAATATTTTAAATCATTTCTTCTATAAGGGTGAAGAAATTAAACATTATTATTTTCAAATTGAGGAAAAAGCAATACAAAGTGTAATAGATTATTTTTGCAAACCAACTGAAAGTGAAATTGAAGACGATAGCACAAATGCTAAGAATAAATCCCGTGAAATATGGGAACAAATCGGAGTACTCAAGGATATGACCGAAGAAGAAAAGGATTTGGCTGTTGAATGGTATGACAAGGCAAAGGATTATTTTGAAGAAGAACCATTTGTTATAGAAGACATGGAAAATAATTTCGCTAATCTTGTTTATCCCCTAATTTACCGTCTTGTCAAGAGAAAATATGATTTTTTAGATTTTGATTTTGAGGAAGTTATGAAAAAAATCGGATACTATTATCAATTAATGTGGAATAACTTTTATGTTAATAATTATGTTAAGAAGATTGATAAAGAAGCAGAAATTTGTGCCATGGTAACTTCATATTTTATTGAGAAAATGTTTGAAAGAAAAGAAAAGAAGAAAGACGACGTTTCCAAGTGATAGATACCATAGAGCGTTTTTAGGTATAGGAGATTGCAGCACAAAAATAGATTTTATATTAAGGGAAAATAAAGTTGAAAAATAAGGAAAAATAATTTTAAACGCGGAGGATTAAGCCATAGACGCGGTAGTTTAAAAAGAAGATACCATGATGCCTAGTATGTCTTTTCATTTGAATACTTTGGAGATAAATGTCAGTGAAACTTGGGAAATAATGCCAAGAAGTATTGATTATCAAATCAATATATTTAATGGCTATAGAATATATTATGGCGATACAAGACCATTTGAAAATATAAGTCAAGGCCATTTGACGGTATAATTTTTAAAAATAATTTTTGTATGTTAAAGAAAATAAAATATCATATTGTTAAATTTGTATTTTCACTTATTGGATTATATAAGGTTATTTTTAAATTTAAAAAAGGTCATAAATACCTTGGGGGAATACAATCTAATACCGCTTCGATATACCGTGGAAATCGTTTGTTTTATGAAACAATAACAGGTATAGAAAAGACGTGGGGTGTTCAAATGATAAACACACGGAATAAGAAATATAAATATTGGGAAATGGGCCTTTTACATTGGTCCGAAATAAATAATTAAAGGACAAAACATGGAAGAATATTTAGCATTTGTTGATTATATAGGAAGAACAATTGACGGACAATATATATACAGGTTTGATTTTACCGTTGACCCTGACAGTGTGTGGGGTGACTTTTTTAATGTTGCACCAGCGGGTATTGTACCTGATTTACAGCCTGATATAAATTGTTTATCCAAGACTTGCAAGGTTAATATGCCGAAAGAGATGCAACTGGCAAAGAAAAATTATTGTTTTTCCATGCAAGATTGCATTGATGGAATAATACCGTTATTCTTTTCTGAAATATCGGAAAATTTGGTGGAATTTAATGATGCGCCATTATTTTTTAAATTCGGGGAAGAATATGATACAGTTAAAAATAACCTTTCTTCAATGGGAATTGAACTATATGATATAGAATTAGTTGAAAAGGGTGATGAAAGTGCAATAGATGACCTTATTGATAATATAGATATAATAAACAGTGATGATGACAATATTGACTAATAATAACATAAAAATTTCCTGCCGTGGTCCTGTTGTATTAAAAACAAACCATGACTTTTTATTTTCAGAAAATATACCACATATTCAGTATAAAACACAATTAAGGTCCAAGGTAAGGAAATACAACCTAAAGCCAAAAGGAATGAAGCCTACAGTTATTTTATCCAAATTAAGAATAAAAATGAAATAATAAAAGGGCAGCGAAAAATCGTTGCCCTATTTTATATAGATAAATATTTGATTGTTAATTTTTTAAAATTATTTTTGATGTATTGGTGGGGGTGCTATATGATACCCTGTCAATACATTTAACAAATCAAGTAAGAAGTCCCTTTCCTTCATGTAGGGGTAGTTGACATAAAGTCATAGTATATTCTATTATTTTTATTATTTTTTGCTATTTATAAATAGTTTAATAATTTGAAAGTTTTAATGTTATGAAAACATATTCAATAGAAGAAGCAAAGAAACAGGGAATGCAAGTTGGAAAGAATGTAGGTTTTACTGATACACCTAATTTTGGAAGTGAACCATATTTAATCACTATAGGTGATGATACAACATTTTCATTTGATGTTGCATTTGTTAATCACGATGGTGGCACAAGGGTTATAAGAAAATTACCTAATCAAAATAAGGAAACTGTCATTTATGGAAGAATTACTATTGGTAAAAACTGTTTTATCGGGTGTAGAGTAACTATATTACCAAATGTGACAATTGGCGATAATGTTATTATCGGTGCAGGTAGTGTTGTAACACGAGATATACCCAGTAATACTGTGGCCTGTGGCGTTCCATGTAAAGTTATTGGAACCATAGATGAATATATCGAAAAACACAAAGACGAGTTTGAATATATGGTATCAATGCCTTATGAGCAAAAAAAACGCTATTTATTAAATAAGTTGAAAAAATAAACAAAATGGTAAATATTTGTATAATACACTATAATACACCATTATTAACAGAGTGTCTGATAAAAAGTATTAATAAATTTACACCTGATTCGAAAATTTATATTTTTGATAACAGTGATAAATATCCATTTACATATAGACAGGATAATATTATTTATTTTGATAATACTAAAGGACAAATTATTAATTTTGAAGAATGGCTTAAAAAATATCCGAATAAAGGGGAGGGGAATGACAGTGGTGCTATTGTAAATAATTTTGGTTCTGCAAAACATTGTTATTCTGTTGAGAAATGTATTGAATTGATAGATGATGGTTTTATACTTTTGGATTCTGATGTTTTATTAAAAAAAGATATTTCTGAAATAGTAGATAATAATTATTATGCTGTAGGTGATGTTAAAT
>Ga0310694_10002922_pt1 | contig 17029 bp, 27 predicted proteins | sample 174DNAGHGhighgp2_FD_203884 | JGI IMG/M metagenome (GOLD analysis project Ga0310694, IMG submission 203884) | Sheep rumen microbial communities from Palmerston North, Manawatu-Wanganui, New Zealand - 1742 DNA GHGhigh gp2 (v2) (version 2) | ecosystem: Host-associated > Mammals > Digestive system... | reverse complement strand
AGGGAACCAGTCAGACAAGCGCATTGTGGCGCGATGCAACTGGCTAAATAATCGCACAATCTCAATTGGCGATACCGTGTACAAGTCCAATCTCGCCACGCTCGGCTCTATGGGCGGCTTAAAGGCGGTGTTGTTCGGCATCAACAACGGTGGGAGTGTCCTGACGAGTCAGTTGTTCGTCGGGAAAATGTACTCTGCCAAAGTGAGCATAGGGAATGCGATTGGCTACAACTACACCCCCGTCCGCGTCGGCACGGAGGGCGCGATGATGGACGTGCTCACCCGCCGCATCTACCGCAACGCGGGGACTGGCGCGTTCACCTACGGCAACGACCTCAAGTACCCGATACCCGCATAAGAAAGGACACACATGGACAGCGTACTCGCAGACACACTCAAGGCAAATTTGAAGAACGCCACGACAGAGGACGCGAAGCTCGACGCCCTCGTCCTCGCCATGATTGCGGTCGTCGATTGCCAGCTCAAAACAGCAGAGCGCGTGAAAGCGGTAGTCGAGGAGCGCGAGCGTGAGAAGGAGCGGCAAAAGGGATTCCTCGCCGCAATCGGCATCATCGGCTCGCTAATCGGCGCGGCGGTGTCATGGCTTGCCACGCACTTCTTCGGAGGAGGGGCCAACTGATGCGGGATGTAAAAATTATATCTCTGCCGCGGCCGAAGTTCGAGCCGTACAAGAAGCGCTATAGACTAATAGCGCCCTACAACTTCATCATCGAGCTCTCCGGCTACGAGCGCGTTTTTCAGATTCCGGCCGGATTTGAAACTGACGGCGGCTCTGTGCCTCGCTTCGGCTGGCGCGTGGCGGGAGAACCCTATGACCCGAGGTATATTACGTCGTTCCTCGTCCACGACTGGATCTACGCCGTCCATGCATTGGAGCGCGACGCGGCGGACGCGGTGCTCTACCACGCTATGCGCAAGGAGGGGGCAAGCTGGGCGAAGGCGCGGATGTATTACCACGCCGTCCGCTGGTTCGGCGGCTCGCATTGGTAAACCACAAACAAAAACAGGGAGGACAAATTATGGCAGACTACACGGCTAAAATACTGAAGGCACGTAAATTGTCTAAGAAGGTCGCCGACGTCAGACCGGGCGTATGGCAGGCGCGGCTCTCGACGGCAAAGAGCTACGCGGTCAAGAATAAAGTCCCGCTAATCTCAATATGGTCCAATGCAAACAAGTGCAGCCATTGCATCCGCTTCGAGAGCGGACTCACAAACTCCTACTTCACAAAGTGGATGAAGGCGAGCGGGTGCGTTTTCGTCTACGCCTACTACGGAGACGGGGCCGACGGCACGAAAATCAAGGCGTGGTGCATGGGCAGTCAGAAATACTATCCGATTCTGCGCGTATATTGGCCGTCCGGGAAAGTGGACATCAAGCCGATGGGCGACGACATCATCGGGACGAAGCGCGGTGCAACTGCCGCTAAAAAGCAAGTGGCCTATTTCAAGAAAAAGCTCGCCAAGTTCTTCGCAAAACCAACCACAACAAAGCAGGAGGCAAAATGAAAGCACAACCACCGCTCACAATCATGGAGAAGCTACTCGGCGCAGTCGCCGTAGTTTCGCCCGTCCTCGGACTCGTCGCCGTCGCCACTCTCATGGGCGGCTGCAACATCACGCGGATCGGCGCAGAGCCTGTGGTGCTCGGCGAGAAGGTGACGACCACCTATCTCGGCGGCGACACCAACCGCATCGAGTCCGTCGCGACCGAGCCGGTCTATGCGTTCACGTGGTGGGGTAATAGCTACCGAAATTGTATGGACACGCAGATACAGCAGTTGCAGTTCCAGTACGGCGACGCAACGGCGGCCGTCAGTGGCTACGGCAACGAGGTCAACGTGGAGGCGGTCAAGGCCATTGCCAACGCCGTCACGGACATCACCGCGAAAGTCTGCGCGGCTATTGTCACGCACGGCGGCAGCGTCGCGGCCGGCGGCGTTTCCTCGCTCGTCTCGCGCTTCATCAAGGCGGGCGGCAAGGCCGACAAGGCCTCCGTGTCGTGCGAAGGCGGAGCCTGCACGATTACCGACGGCGTGACCACTTGCACCGACGGCGGCTGCTATGTAGAGTGATTTTATGCCGGAGCGGAGCGGAGCCTTCCTGCCGCGTCCGCCCGGCGCCACTTCAACACCTAACAGACCCCAATCATCATGAGCGGCTTTCTTCTTTCCAATCGTGCGACGCGCGCCCTGGCGCGCCTTCTTCGCGGCAAGATGGGCGACTCGTCCACCGCAAACGCCGTGCCATCCCCCATATCGCGCAACCGCACCGCGGAACCCTTCGCGCTGAAGTACGCGGCGTCCGCAAATTCCGCCGCGGGCGCCTGGATCATCTGGCTCTCGGCGAACTCCCTCATCTACGCCGGGACCGCGATAGACCTCACGGCCGGACTCGTCGCCGCCGGGACGCCATACCCCGCAGGCTGGTATCAGGTCGGCGTCCTCACGGCTTCCGGCGGGTCACTCTACCTCATCATCGACGCCTCCGGCTCCACCCCGACCGCGAGCTTCGCGGCGTCCGCGTCTTCGCAGGCTGGGCGAACATCCATCCTCATTGCAACCGCGACGCGCGACACGACCACCGGCGCGGTATCTGTGCGCCAGAACATCGTCGGCGCTCTCGCCTACGGCGGCGGCGGCGGCTCCGTCACGCCGGACGACGTCTCTGTGGATCTCCGCGACAGCGGCGACGCGCACAACGACGGCAAGCTGCAAATCAAAGACTGGGACCACAGCTCGCCGCCCGCCTCGAACACGTCCATAGCCAATGACCTCCTGAACGGCACCGGTAAGGATCTCATTGTCTGCCGCGACGCCAACAAGCAGCTCGTCTACAAGGAAATCGGGGACCTCACCAACACAGGCGGACTGGAATCGGCAATAGACGCGACCGTCGTATGCTACACGGATCCGGTATATAGCACTACGACGCACAAATACACGGCTAAAAAGGTGACAATGACATTTGTCAAGGGTCTACTGGTAAACCATGTCGTTTCCCAGCCAACTACTGTCTTCACCGCGACACCACACTCGGCGGAACATTCGTAAACTATGGCACAAGGCGAACTATTATACGGGACATCAGGCGCGCTTATCTACGGCACGTCCGGCACTCTGCTCTATAGCACATCCGGCGGGACCCGCGCTGACTCCGTCTGCTTTGACTATGCGCGCTATACAAGCGGCATCCTCCGAGAGACAGTCACCGACGACATGGATCCGACAGACCTTCCAATATACTATTGGACATCAGAAGGCTCCGCGCAAATCGTCCCGTCCCTCTCGCCCATGTATAGGACCCACACGTCGAGCGTCTTCATCTTCAAGGACGGCCAGACGACGCGCCCGGACATCGCGCCGACAGGGATCACAGTAGAGATTTACCAGCAGGTGCCCGGCTCGCAGGGGCAGGGGCCGCTGCTTGATACGATTACGTATCTGCCGACGCAGGCCACGCGCACGATTGGCGGCGTCACCTACGACGGCTGGTTCGTGACGATCCCGTCAGCGGCGACCCTGCACGCGCAATACGGCGACTTTAGGACCAAGATGACCGTCAACTTCTAACGCGGCATGGGGAAGGGCGGCTATTCTACACCGCACTCCTTCAGCAAGCCCGGAACGGCGTCCTGATTGTAGAACGTCCAGACGCGCTTGCCGGTATTCGTCGCGCAGAGAAGGGCGCAGGCTTCCTGCGTATAGCCGCCGAAGCCGTTCTTTGCGCGGTAGTCATGAAAGTAGGCATATCCGCGCGGGTGATCGTGATAGCGAATCGCGCCGGGCTTATAGGAATCGGGGTCCCGGAGGTATTGCTTCAGAGATTGCGCGAATTTGAGCGGCAGAATGTCATCGAGCGGCCTGGCGATGGCGTCGGCGGCGCGCTGCTCTGGGGTCTTCGCGGCTTCCTCGGCGCGGATTCGCGCTTTGGTCTGCTCCATGTCGGAGTAGCATGAGTACATCAGCCACACAACGCCCACCGCAAGCGCGAGCGCGAAAAGACAACCGCAACCGCGTCCGCTTCTTCTTTCCTTCACTACAATTATTTTATCAGCCATTCTTTCCGATCCTTTCTTTTGGCGCAGAGTATACCAAAAACGCATTGACCGCGAAAGGGGAGTCGGGAAAACTTTTTTTTACTTTTTTTCAATCACCCCCTTGCGCGCCGCGAAAAATTATGGTAGATTATGCGGCGTAAACCCAAAGAGGGTGAGCGATGACGAACGAAACGAAAGAAACACCAGAGGCTGAATACTTGAACGGGAACGGCATTTACAACCGCTTCGCCATTCCGCGTTCGCTATTGCGCGAGCTCGTCAATCATGGCCGCGTTCGGATGCGTGACATCCAGAGCCAGTGGGGTGTGATGCACCTCTATAATGTCGCGGACTGCGCGGCGGTTGTGAACGGCACGGAGACGCCGAAGGGGGGTGCGCAATGATGACCCGCGAGATATTCGAGGAGCGCCTTGGCGACATTATTGCCGACTGCCGCACCGCGCTGAAGGACTGCCGGGCAGTTGATTCGATCTCATGGACTCCACGCGAGCGCGCATTGCTTCGCCGCGAGTGCGTCCGCATCGACGCAGCCATTACCGACCTGGAAATGGAGAGCGGCGTTGCGATTGCCTACTATCGCGGAGCCGAGGAGAAAATGCATCTGCCGTTTCCCGTCCGTATAGACGAGGCCCAGACGCTCCGCAATTACGACCTAGCCAACCGAGAGGAGAAATAACAAAATGACTCATAATTCCGGCTATGTAAACTACATAATTGCGCATAATATGGATTTAGGTATTATACCACATTCGCCGCGCGTTTGCAACGGCGGAAAGGGGGCGGCATGAGACGCGACCCCGGAAGGGATTATTTCAAGGATTGGCAGATCAGCCAGGCGAAGCTCGCGGAGGCGCGGAAGCAGGTCGGCAAGTTGTCCGCCGCGCTCGTGGGCATGGACCGAGACAATCTGCCGCGGGGCGCGCGGAAGGCGTTTTGTTCGCTCAAGCCGGTCATCGCTGCTGGCGTCGCGCACTTCGCGCGGATACTCCGGGAGCGCGGGGATGACGGCGCGGTGCAAGGCCAACTCGACAACGCGCGGAGATGGGCGGCGGTTTTTGAGTGGATGACCGACGAGGAGGCGGACGAATGTCGCACTACTTGACAGATTTTAACAGAGGAAGGAGGAACAAATGATACTAGCAACTATCAACGGATTCGCGCTTCTGCTGGCGCTCCTGGTCGCATTTCTCGCGCTGCTCGCAGGGATTGCGATTGGCTACGAGTGGGGCCGGGAAGCCGGAATAGACGAGGCCGACGACAAGATGGCGGGGGCGTGCCATGACTAGCCACGAGGCCGCCTACGCCTACATCATGGCGCACATGAGCGCCGCCGTCCCGCGCCCATATTCGCACACGCATAACCGCGTCTGTTCGCGCTGTGGCGCGTTCTTCGGCCGTGGGGAGCGGGGAGAGTGCAAGGCGCGGCGCGAGGCCGTGGAGGGCCGTTCCTGCGCGTGTGGCGCGTGGCAGCCTAGCTATGACCGGGTGCGCGGGGGCGTGGCATGGCGATGACAAAATACATATTGGCAAGGGCTCACGACACGGCCGTGCGGCTCTCCGAACTGATGGCGGAGGCCCAGCTTGAGACACCGTGGTGCAAGGAGCTCCGCGAGCTGCTGGCGCAACTGGCGACGCACATCGAGCGCGAGGTGCCGGAGGTCAAGGAGGGCGGCAACAACATTACAGACACACGGAAGGAGGCGAAGTGATGGACGTAAAAAATATACTCAGCGCTGTAGAGCGCTGTTGTTCAAACGAAGATAACCGCCCGGGGCTTCAGAGGCCATTTCGCTGCAACGGCTATCTCTATGGATGCGACGGTGGAGTTGCTATCAGAGTCAAGGACTCCCCTGACTACGACTCCTTGCTCATACCTCCGCCCGAAGGCATTAAGCCCCCTGTTTCAATGGATGCCGTATTCGGCAAAGGCAGTGGCGTCGTCATCTTCTCAGAAGAGAATGTCAAGTGGTTCAATGAGTCCATTAAGGAGGTATACAAGAAGTCAAACGCCGAAGAATACAAGGTCAACCCGAAGAATCGCCCCTCATGCAAGTGCCCGCTCTGTGGCGCTCGGCTCTATAATCTCGGCAAGTACAGTTGGGAGCTGGACTTGGTTGATGCCAATGAAGCAGACGAGAAGACACAGAAGTTGTTTGCTATCGTGGTTCACTTCATCACAAGCGATCTCGCACTGACCCATACACGCCTCAATAAGCTATGTGAATCGTTTGCCACCCTCGGATTCCCGAAATCCATCTCCTTTGATGAGACAATGCGATTCTACTTTGAGGGAGACGGATACGAGGCGGTAAGTATGTCCGCAAACGAAAAGTGGTACGAGGACGGCGAGGAGATTGAGGTTGAGAAAGTTGCGGAAATCAAGGTTAAACTAACATAGGAGGACAACCAATGAATGAGCAAGAGACTGTCACGGACATCATCGCGCAGAAGCGGCTACGGGCCAAATATATCGAGTGTGACTGCGCTGAGAAGATAAAGCGCGGCGAGATGGTTAGCGACTGCTACGCCCGCGAGCTCGTCAAGGACATCCGCCTTGAGGCCGCCCGCCTTGAGGCCGCGCTCATGCGCGAGTGCGGCGACGCGGCGAAGTTGCGCGAGGCGCTTATGAAATGCCAAGAAATCACGCTCCAATGGCAGGCAGACGAAAGATTGGGAGTTGCGGGTAGTATCGAAAAGCCAGAGGCGAGAAGCGCATCCGATGCGCTAATCGACATCGAGTTCGTCGCAAACGCCGCCCTTGACGCGACGGAGAAGGAAGGAGGCGCGAAGTAATGTCATATAAAGTACACCTTGATTCGTGTCCGTTTTGTGGCAACGCAAAGGCGGCACAACTAATACCGCATGGCGTCGGAATACGAAGGTTCTTTATAGTTCGTTGCGTAGTGAAACTCGGCGGTTGCGGTGCGTCCGTCACAGGCAAAACAAGGCGTTTGGCGGAAATGGCATGGAACAGAAATCCACCTGACACGAAGGAAGGAGGCGCGAAGTGAAGGTTACCATCGAACTTGATAAACTGGCCGAACTTCACACGGCCGCGAAACTGTCCGAGAGCAGGCAAGCGGAACTGGAACGAGTGAAGAGGGAGAACGCCAACTTCGCTGTTGAGTGCGAGAGACTGGCAAAGGAAAACAACAACTTGCGCTGCGAACTTTCGACGAGGCCGACGACCCGCAAGTTGCAGCCCGTCACGAAGACGGCGATCTGCAACGCGAACGACGTACTATTCGCCTTTTGCCGGGTTATCACATCCGAAGAAAACCTCCCGAACGAAACCGTCCCCGCCGACCAATTCCACACGGTTTACAAGACGCTGCGCGACCTTGTTTCACGGCTTGAACAGGAGGGACTGGCATGAGCGCGACGAAGCGCATCTGCCTTGAGTGCGGCGCGCCGATTCCGCCGTCGCGCAAGCTCAGCGTCTGTTGCAGCGACGAGTGCAGGCGCTTGCGAGACAATCGCCTTTGCGAAGAGAGCCGGGTCCGCTGCCGCGAAAAGAAACGCAAGGCCGACGAAAGCAAGCGCAACGAGAAGGCGAACCGCCGTGCGGCGTTCTTCGCCGAACGCGACGCGGCCTTCGAGCGCCTCGGGCTCCCTCCAGAGCGCGTCACAATCGCCGCGAATGGTATGCGCATCGTGACGCGCGGCTCTTGCTTCGGCGGGTGCTCGGCCGACATTACGCAAATATTTCAACCAACAGGAGGACGCGAGGAATGAAGGCTAACGAATTTTTGCTCACGCCCGGACCGTTGCCGTGGCGCCTAGACTGCTTGAAGCGCAACGCGAAGAGCGGAGTGGTATACGCCGCCGACGGAAGCCTCGTCTGCGTTGCGGCAATCGGCAACGCCCGCGAGATCGTCCGCATGGCGAATCTGTTTTACACAGCCCCATCGGGAGGCGCGCCGGAAGCGCGGAAATCCCGAAGGCAAGAGGGGAAACCTACACCGGCTAATTCGTAGGAACACCATGAGCCGAACCGCGCAGACCCATGACCGTGAGAACGCGCCGCGTCAACTGCTACACGCGGCGCGGGGACGCCGCCTTCCACCGCCCGCAAAGGCGGACGAGCAGCGTCCAGCATGGGACCTGGCTTACTGGCGAACCCTTCCGTCAGTGGCGCACAAGGGAGATAAGTCAAGGTCGCGGCACATTTGCCGCGCTCAGAGTAACCTCCAACCGCCGCGCGCTCCGGCGGCCCACTTGGGAGAGCGCAATTATTGAACCACGGAAAACACGGAATACACGGAAATGAACGAAGTAATACATGGCGACTGCCGCGAGGTACTACCTGAAATAATGCGCCGGGCGAAAAATCCGATAATAGTTACAGACCCGCCCTTCAATGTCGGCTACCATTACGACGAATATGCCGACAAAATGGATGAGGACGAGTATTACGAAATGCTGGCCGACCTATTCCAGTTTTGCCCTTTCGTGATAATCCACTACCCGGAGGCGATATACCGCGTCGCGTTTCAGACGGGGCGATTCCCCGAGCGCGTCGTCTCTTGGGTCTACAACTCAAACACGCCGCGCCAACACCGCGACGCCGCATACTTCGGCGTGGCGCCCAACTTTGACGGCATGGGCGAATACAAGAACCCGACCGACAAGCGAATCGCGCAGAGAATCCTTGAAGGCAAGAAGGCGAAGGGGTACGACTGGATATACTGCGACCAAGTAAAGAACGTATCTAAGGGCGCAAACGCGCACCCTTGCGAAATGCCGCTCGCCGTAATGCTCTATATCGTCGGCTCACTTCCGGCGGACGCAACAATCATCGACCCGTTCGCAGGGGGGGGGGGCGACCTTGCTGGCCGCCAAGCGCCACGGCCGCGACTACGCAGGCGTCGAGCTTTCCGCAAAGTATCACGCCATGATTACGGCCCGCCTCGCCAACGATTCGCCGCTATTTGATTGAACCACGGAACACACGAAAGAATAAAAACACATGAGCAACGCGACAGATCAACTCAAAAAGGACTTCTGCAAGTGCGTGGAACGCGCCGCAGGGCACCGCCGACAGGCGGAGGTGTTCGCGGACATGGTGCGCGCCATGTCAATCGCAATCGAGGGCGTGACCCTCGTATTGGGCGACGCCCGCGCGGACATGGAGCGCGAATACGCCGAAATCCGCGCGCGGTATACCGCTGACGAGTTCGCGGAGTTCCCGAAGGCGCTCGCGCTGACAGTTGCCGCTCTGGAGGCGGCGCGGGAGGATTTCCTGGGGCACGCGCTGGAAGCCCTGGGCGCGAGCAACACCAAGAACGGGCAATTCCTCACGCCCGTCTGCGTCTCGCGGATGATGGCGTCCATCCTCTATCCGACGGCGGACAACTACACGCCGGGGCAGATCGTGAAGCTCAATGACCCCGCGTGCGGCACCTCCGTACTGCTCATAGAGGGCGCGGAGCGGCTGATTTCGCAGGGCGTGCGGCAGGGCGACCTTCTCGTAATCGCGGGCGACATCGACCTCCGCGCGTGCGACGCCTCGTATGTCCAGCTTTCGCTTCTCGGCTACCCCGCGATAGTCCAACACGCCGACGCACTTGCCATGAAGCGCCTCTCGCGCGACCGCTACACGCCCGGCTATTTCCTGCACAGCTTCCCCATGCGGCACGGCACGTTCGCCGTGAGCGCGGAGAAGACACCCACACCCGCTTCTTGCGGCGCTCCGCAACAGATGGAGCTGTTCGCAAGCTGACACAAACGAACAACAAAAACAAAGGAAACATACACCATGACCGAAGAAAACAAGACAAACGCGAACGGCGGCGAGCTCGTGCTCGTCAATCCGCAGGGCAGCCTGGAGAAGTCCATGCAGCTCGTCGCATACATCAACGCGCGGCGCGACGAAGTGCTCGCGCAGATCGAGGCCGCCGAGAACGCAATCGACGACACCAACTATGACAGCAAGGAGGCGAAGGACGAGCTTTCGCGCCTTGCTGACATCGTGGAGGACCTACGCGACAAGGGCAAGAAGCTCGTCGCGGAGGTGTGCGAGGCGACAGAGGCGCAGCGCGTTTTGACCGCAATCGACTCGCGGCTCTGGAACTACTCGACGAAGGCGGACCCCGCCTGCGCATACGCGAAGATTTCCGCCGCGTTCAAGGCGCTAAAGGACCGCGTGGCGAAGCTCAAGGCGGACCACACGCCGCCCGCCCCGACGCACACCTACTGCGTCAAGCTCACCGCGACGGACAAGGCGCTCGCAAAGGTCGTCAAGGCCGCCGAGAAGGAGGGCGCCGTCGACGTGTGCTGGGCGACCGCGCAGAGCGACGCCGCGTGCGACGAGATCGCCGCGTGGTTCCAGGCGAACGCATAGACGCATACACAACGCAAACAAAAACGCAAACAACAAACAACGCAAGCAAGAAGGGCACAAAACAATGAATGACACAATGAATACCGCACAAGCGGCCCTTGCCGCCAGCCGCGCCGCGAGGCAGATCGCCGCCGACACACCCGCACCGACCGCCGCGCTCGTTCCCGCGAACGGAATGACCGCGCTTCAGGTGGTGGAACACTCCGCCGCGCTCGACAAGCTGGGCGAGACGTTCGCCGCGTCCGGCTTCTTCGGCGCGGTGACAAAATCCACCGCGACCGCCGCGCTCATCAACTGCTTCATCGAGGGGCTTTCCCCCGTGGAATACAAGGCGAAATACCACATCATGAACGACGGCTCGACGAGCATCAAGAGCGATTACGCGCAGCGCAACTTTCGCCGCCTCGGTGGGCGCTGGCACTTCAACGAGTGGACGGCGGAGGTGTGCGACGTGACGTTCACCTACGAGGGCGAGGAGACGCGCGGACGCGTGACCCTTGACGAGTTCAAGGCAAACGGCGTCGCAATCGGCAAGAACGGCCTGAAGGACAACTGGCGCAAGTTCCCGCGCGAGATGCTGAAGGCGCGCTGCCTCGCCACCTACATCCGCGCAATCTGCCCGGAGGCCCTGGAGGGGCAGTATACGCAGGAGGAGGCGCAGGACTTCGACCGCGCACCCGCCGCACCGCGCGTGATTGCGCCGTCCGCAGTCTCGCCTTCGCCCGTCGCGCCGCCGCCGCCCGCACCCGCTCCGGCGCCCAAGAAGCGCAAGGCGTCCGCGCCGAAGGCCGAGCCCGTCGATGCGGAGGTAGTGGAGCCGACCGCCAAGTCCGCAGACACCGCACCCGCTCCGGCGGTTGACGCGGAGGTGTGCCCGTGCGGGAAGAACAAGGGCCGCCGCTTCGAGGAACTGCCGAACGAGACGCTGGAGATCATTCTCGCCAACGCGCCGAAATACCCGGCAATCACCGAGGCGCACCGCACCGCCATCGTCGCCGTGCTCCGGGAGCGCGAGGAGGAGGGCTGATGTCCGAAAGATGTCCGTTTTATGTCCGCCCCGGACATCAACAAGTTATCGAATAATCAACACAACAACCCAAACGAAAGACCAATACAATGAGTGAGAAGAATACCATCTACCGTGGCAAGGCCACAATCATGAACATCGGCGCGGAGGAGCTGACCGAGAAGATGCTGGAGAAGCTGCCGGAGAGCGACCGCGAGACGGCGCTCATGCTCGTGTTCGACGTGCAGACCGCCGAGAGCGACCCGCGCCGCTTCGACGGGAAGCTCGAAGTCTCGCACCGCGAGTTGACAGGCAAGGCGCTGGAATGGAACCGCCGCGAGGACGGGCGCACGCCGACGCAGATCGACGTGACCATCAAGGACCTCGTGAAGCAGGGGCTGCTTGCGCAGGGCGCGACGGAGGCCGACCTCGGCGCGGCTATGGCGGACGGCAACCTCGGACGCGAGGTGACAATCTCCGTCACGGAGGACGCGAAGGGCGACGGCACATTCTGGCCGCCACGCGCGCGCTTCATTTCCCCGTTCGCCCGGCTTCAGGGCTCCGCCGCCGCCGACCGCCTCGCCGCGTTCATCTCCGGCAAGCCCGCGCCGAAGGTCCAGGCGTCCGCGCCCGCCACCGCGCCGGGCGGCGTCCCCGCGCCGGAGGAGGGCGACCCCGAAGAGATGCCGTTCTAGGCAACGCGGAGGCGGCACATCATGCGCAAGGGCGAGAAAGAGCCGACGGGCTTTACTATCATCGAGGACACTAAAGAACAGCGGCCCCTCGACTTCTCCGCGTTCGCGCCCTACGGCGTGCGCGCGGAGCGGGTAAAACTCCGCACCGGCGACTACACGATCAAGGGCTTCAAGCGGCAAGTGGTAATCGAGCGCAAGTCTTTGCAGGACTGCGTATCAACCCTGACGCACGGGCGCGGACGTTTCACGCGGGAGATTTACGACCGCGCGGCGTTCGCCACGTTGAAGGTGCTCGTCGTGGAGGCGTCGTGGGCGGAGTTGTCGCGGCCCTACCCGTTCGCGCCGGGGGCGAACCCCGAGAGCATCGTCAACTCGCTCTTCGCGCTGATGCTGCCGCCGACGAACGTCCACGTATTCTGCTCGCCCTCGCGCGCGCTCATCGCGTGGTACATCGTCAAGGCGTGCGCCATGTTCATCCACCGCGCCACGAACGGCTCGGCGGGGATGTGGCGCGCGATATTCGCGCCGGACGCCGCCGACCTCGCGCCGTTTGCGAACGTCGGCGTGCGCGCGTCGCTGCACCATCCACCAGCAAGCGAGGTATGATGAAATCAAACCTACCAATACCAAAACGCCCAGCCGACTGGACTCCAGAGCGCGGCGAGCTTGCCGAGCTTCAGTATAAAATACAGCAGACCAGGGCGTCGCTACGGCGTTCGGCCATTGTCGCCATGACATTGGGCGTCGTGGCTTTAATCCTGTCAATCCTGTCAATCCTGTCCAAGCCATGAGCGAAAATCTGAAATCCCGTTGCGCGACCTGCGCCTGCGTCGCAGCGTGCAAGTGGACGTTCCGCGACTTCTGGCGCGACAAGTCACACGGCGGCGAGGGGTGCAACTGCCCCATGACGCCGACGCACGCGCGCGCCGTCGAGAAGGCCATCGAGGACGGCAAGAAGCGCGTCGAGGCGGAGATTGTGCAGGACGAGATCGCGGCGGCAAAGGCGGAGCGCGAGTGCGCGTTCGCTCCCCGCGCGTGGATTGTCACGCACCTGCGCCACACATACGAGACTACGGCGAAAACGTCCGCGCAGGCCGTCAACAACGTGCGCTTCCAGATATACGGCACGCGGCCGCTCACTACCCTCGCGCCGTTCCACGCGGAGCCCAAGCGCGGGGGCAACATTCCAATTTCATCGGCGGCACGGCGCCTCGCCGCGCTCGCGCAGGCGGGGAGGGCGTGATATGCGGCTGGGAGTTCCATATCAAGGCTCAAAGAACGCGATAGCGCGCGACATAATGGCGATACTTCCGCGCGGCAAGCGGTTTGTGGATTTGTTCGCTGGCGGGTGCGCGATGACGCACGCGGCGATACTGAGCGGCAAATACGAGACATTCGTCGCAAACGACATCCACGGCTTCGGCGTTCGCCTGTTCCGCGACGCGATAGCGGGGAAGTGCAACGGCGCGTGGCGGCATTGGGTGAGCCGCGAGGAGTTCTTTGCGAAGCGCGACGCCGACCCGCTGATTTCATTGTGCTGGAGTTTCTCAAACAACGGACGCGACTACCTGTATGCACAGACGAAGGAGGCGGCGAAACGCGCCGAACATGAGCGCCGCGCAAATGGCGAAGCGCCGACAATGGAGTTGGAGTCCGACGAGAAGTTGCAAGGGCTACGGCAGTGCGAAGCCCTTGAACGCCTGCAAGCCCTTGAACGCCTGCAAGCCCTTGAACGCGACTACCGCGAGGTCAAAATCGCCGCTGGCGATGTTGTCTACGCCGACCCGCCCTATGCGGGAACACAGAGATACAATGCGGGTGATTTTGACTCCGCCGCGTTTTGGGCGTGGGCGCAGACGCGCCCGTTCCCCGTGTTCGTGTCGGAATACCACGCGCCCGAAGGCTTTACGCCGATATGGTGTAAGGGCAAATGCCGACTGATGAACCAGCGCGGAGCCGACGGCAAGGTGCGCGAGTTCGTATTCGTCGCAGACCGCTACGCAAACCAATATCAAACCGACCTGTTTTTAGGAATAAACGCATGAACATCTACCGCTCCGAGGACATCAAGAAGGCCGTCCCGCTCGTCCGCTACTTCACCGACCAAAACATCCCGCTCTCGTCGGGCAACCGCCGAGCAGTCGCAACGTGGCGCGGCGGCACGCACCCGTCAATCTCCATAGACCTCGACAAGCAGCTCTGGAACGACCACGTGACGGGCGAGGGCGGCTCCGTCATCGACGCCTTCTGCCAGATAGAGGGCGGCACGCCGCTGAACGCCGTCGCCGCTCTCGGCAACCGCTACGGCGTCGAGCCGTTCAAGGTGGCCGCCAAGCCCAAGAAGCCGACGCGGGGCGAGATGCTGCTTCAGGACGGCTACAAGCTCGCCGTCACCTACACCTACACGGACGCCGACGGCGCGCCGCTCTACTTCGTGGACCGCTACGAGAAAACCGACGCGGACGGCAAGCGCACAAAGACCTTCGTGCAGCGCTCCCAGACCGCCGAGAACCTGAACGGCGTGAAGCGCGTCCTCTACAACCTCCCCGCAGTTGTCAAGGCGGAGCGCGTGTTCATCGTCGAGGGCGAGAAGGACGTGGAGACGATGCGGCGGCTCAATCTCGTCGCAACCACGAACAGCGGCGGCGGCAAGTATTGGGAAACCGACTTCAACGCATATTTCGAGAACAAGGATGTCGTCATCATCCCCGACAACGACGAGGTGGGCAAGGCGCACGCCGCATCGCTATTGTCGCAGATAAAGCCGCTGGCGAAGTCCGTCAAGGTGGTAAACGTCAGCAAGCTCCCGAAGGGTGACGTGACCGACTACATCGAGAAGGAGGGCGGCTCCGTCGCCTCGCTCCTCGAAGCCGTCGCCGCCGCTCCTATCGCGGACGCATCCGAGGACGCCGACGTGACCCGCGCGAAGGAGCTGAATGTCGAGGCGCTGCGCAACTGGGAATGGGGAGAGCCGACGACGCGCACGACCCCGACGGGGCAGACCCGCACCGTCACGCCTAAGATACCGCGCGGAGTCGACGAGGTGTGCGGCGAGATACGCGAGCGCTTCCTGAACTTCCCGCGCCGTCTCGGTGGCGTCCTCTTCGACTACACGCGCAACACGGCCCCGGAGAAGCGGCGCATTATGCCCATTTTGACGAAGGACGCGCTGAAGGCGTGGGTGAACGGCACGAGCGGACACCAGAGTGACTTCCAGAGCGGCGGCAACTTCGCGGGGTGGAGCGAGATCATCGAGCGGCTATTGCAGACCGTTCCGCAGTATTCCGGCATAGGCAACGCGCCGTGGTACCCGCAGCGCGACGACATCTTCCCCGTCTATCCGATTTTGCCGCAAGCGGACCCGACGCACGCGCGATTCTGGGAGCTCATCGACCGATTTCTCCCCGCGACGGACGCCGACCGCCTCCTAATCGCCGCCTTCATGCTCGCGCCGATGTTCTACTCCCGCAACGGTGCGCGCCCGGCGTGGGTCATCGACACCGTGGACGCCCAGGCGTCCGGCAAGACATCCGTTGCGAATATGTGCGCGCGCCTATACAACGAGACGCCCATCAGCATGGACCTCAAATCGCTCAATGGCGACGTGAACGAGGTCAAGAAGCGCATCATATCCACCGACGGACGCTCCAAGCGGCTGGTGCTGATGGATAACATGACGGAGAGCTTCAAGGGCGCGAACCTCGCGGACTTCATCACTTGCGCCTCGATCACGGGCCGCGCCTCCTACGGACGCGGCGAGGAGTCCCGCGTCAACGACCTGACGTGGATTGCCACCATGAACGGCGGCACAGTCGATACCGACATGGCGACGCGTACCTATAAGATCAAGGTCCGCAAGCCGAAGGTCTACACAAAAAACTGGGAGGCGGACAGTTACGCCTTCATCGACGCGAACCGGCTCCAAATCTTCGCGGACGGCCTGCACATGATGGCGAACGCGCCAGACCGCACCCGCGACCAGAGCCGGTTCGCCCTATTCGACTCTACCGTATTGTCCGCCGTGTGCGCCACCGACGCGGAGTTTGCCGATGTCTCCGCGCTGCTCACCGATCGCGCGAAGGAGTCCAACGAGGACATCGCCTACGCCGCCGAGCTTGCCGACCTGATAACACGCTACATGACGCGCTGGGACCCCAAAACGCGCCCGGCAGGGGAGAAGGGGCCGGAGCCGGGCTTCGCATGGATAATCCGCACCGCCGACATGGACGCGATACTCCGCTCGTCGGAGGGCGCAATCCGGCATTGGTCCGCAAAGCGCGTGCGGCGCCTCGTCGCGGAGGGCAACAGCGCACACTTCGCCGTCGGCTTCGACCGCATCAACGGCGGCGAGATGCGCAAGGTCACGGGCCAGGCACGCGCCTTCTGCTTCTTCCCGTCCCTCGACATTCCGAGGCAGGGCAAGGTCCCCGCGCAGCTCATCCAAATCACCAGCGGACTACCGACCGTGGTATGCCAGGAGGACATAGACCTATGACCGAGACGCCCAAAACACCCCGCATCGACCGCCCGATTTTGTGCCAATCATGCTTGGCAAACATTGGCACAGCATTGGCACAAACCGAAGGGCTAAATTTTAGTGCCAATAAAAAGCCGACTTGCCAAACAACATTGGCACAACAAAAACCCCTTATTTTATTGGGTGAAATACACTTCTGTGCCAATTTCCAATACATTATTCTTATAGGTATAGAAAATATTTTTTTTAAGAAAAAACACTATAAAAACATTAGAACGCGTGCGCGCGTCCGTGTGCGCGCGCGTAGTCCTATAACGCGCACGCGCGCGCGTAATTCTATAAGGCGAAATTTGCAACTTCGTCAACATCAACCGCATCGACCCCCTCCCCAGGGTCGGGTCCTGTCGGCGGCCCCAAAGAGCCAACTG
>Ga0310694_10002921_pt1 | contig 17029 bp, 13 predicted proteins | sample 174DNAGHGhighgp2_FD_203884 | JGI IMG/M metagenome (GOLD analysis project Ga0310694, IMG submission 203884) | Sheep rumen microbial communities from Palmerston North, Manawatu-Wanganui, New Zealand - 1742 DNA GHGhigh gp2 (v2) (version 2) | ecosystem: Host-associated > Mammals > Digestive system... | reverse complement strand
TCTGATGAGAAAGCTTTTGTTCTGAGATATTTTTTAAGAGAGTTTTATCAAATTCATTATTATGAAGATAAAAAACTTCACATTTACAAAATGCTTCTAATGTCTGTTTTGAAATAGAATATTCATTAATAGTATTTTTTAATTCTTCCTGGTGGCTCTTTGCATAGTTATTAATGAGCTCATTAGCAGACATCTCATGGCCTTTTACTTCTGGGAAATGCATGGTATAATGTTCTTTGAGTACTTCTACATTGGAAGTTATTTGAAGGTCTGTCATGTCTTAAGGATTAAAAAATAAAAATCTTTACACTCTCAATTATATTGTCAACTTTTTTTTTTGTCAAACTTTAATCAACTTTTTTCGAATTTTTTCGAATATCATCATCTTGAGCGAAGCGAAAGATCTTAAGATTCTTCGGCAAAAGCCTCAGAATGACAGATCAAAAGTGTTATTTTGAGAGAAACAAAAGATCTATTTTCGGAAAGGAGATTCTTCGGTGAGGTATTAAAATGAGATAGCATTGCAATAAAAAGATAATCAGTCTGATTCCTCTTCGGAGAGTCAGATTTTTTTCCTTTTTTTTCTGGTTAAAATGTATATAGTGATACTTAGTGCTGAGATGGTGGAATTGGTAGACACGTGCGTTTCAGGTACGTATGTCGAAAGACATGGGGGTTCGAGTCCCCTTCTCAGCATTTTTGAAAAAATTTAACCGTGAACGTGATTATTCTTTTTCCCTTTTTTATTTTATAGAATGGATCATGTATAGAAATTCTTATGGAGAAGTGGATCTTGATGCTATTACTTGGAATGTTCATCATTTTATATCAGAATATCCTCAATATCACTATTATTTCTGAGTAGTGAAAGCTGATAGTTATGGTCATACAGGAAATGAAGTGGTAAAGGCTGTTATTGATGGATGATGTAATTATCTTTGTGTTGCAACATTAGATGAGGCATTAGAAATTCGTAAAGAGATAAAAGAGATTCCTATGTTATGTCTTGGAATTATTCCTCTTCAATATTTGCAGATTTGTAGAGAACAGGGGATAACAATAACGATTAGCAATGGAGAGTATCTCAATCAAGTGATAAAGTTAGGTTTCAAGGATTTGAAAGTGCATTTGAAAGTAAATTCGGGGATGAATAGACTTGGATTTAAAACTTCTACAGAATTACAAGAGGCTTTTGAAAAGATTCAGGATTCTTCTCTTTTTTTAGAAGGGATATTCACGCATTTTTATGATGCAATGAGTCCTCTGCATAATGAAGAACAGTATCAAAATTTTCTTCAGATTATGTCGTGAATTGATCTAAAAAAAATTCCGATTGTGCATTTATCTGCGAGTGATGCAACAATGCAACTTCCTAAGTATGAGATAATGAATGGTTGTAGATTGGGAATTGTAATGTATGGACTTCAAGATTCGGAACGTTTTCAAGGAAAATCAACGTTTTCGTTATATAGTGAAGTAATCCAAGTGAACGAACTTGTAGCCGGAGAAACGTTGTGATATGGAGGAATTTTTAAAGCAGAACAAAATACAAAAATAGCGGTGATCCCGATCGGATATGCTGATGGAATTTTGAGAAAAAACACGTGAAGAACGGTTTTTATCCACAATAAAGAATATCCTATCGTGGGAAATATTTGTATGGATATGCTCTTTGTGCAAGGAGATGATACGATTAAAGTTGGTGACCAAGTGATCATAATAAAAGACATTGAACACCTCAAAAAGATTGCTCATCATTTAGAAACCATTCCTTATGAGGTTTTGTGTAGTATTTCCAAAAGAGTACCAAGAATTTACAAAAAAAGAGGATAAAAATCTGATTCTTCGATTTCGAGTTGATTCTTTTTCGGAGAGTCAGATTTTTTTAACTTTTCTTTTTTCTTTCTCTTGACTCTGTACCTACTTTCCCTATTCTTAACAGTGCCAAATTATCACGTTCAAAATGAATGCTTTCGTTTTGATAAACAGTGAAAAAAGACGGTTAATTTCCGTTAATTCGTGCTGTTTAGCAAAATGAATGATGATAGTTTGGCGACTATGAAAATTAGCCGTCTTTTTTTTATTTTCTAAGCATAAGTGGTATGAAAAAGTACTCGAAACGGTTATTATGCTCATGTATTTCTGCAATTTGACTTATAGGGACCTATAGTCTTGCAGGAACTACAGGAATGAGTATTACTTTAGCTCCAGGTTGGAATGTTGTTTCTACTCCTGCGATTTTGTCTTCTCTTTCTTTTTCTAATGGAGGAAATGGAATTAGTTTTTCAAAATTGGTAAACGAAAAACGACAGACAGTTTCTGCTACAACAGAAAATATTAAACCTTTGGAGTGATTTATGGTTAATAATAGTAATACTTCCGCGGTTACTCTTACAATGCAGTACAAAGCAGGAGTTTCTGTTACGGAAAGTCTTTTGAAAAGTGATCTCAATCAAGGACGAAATCTTTTAGGAATTACGACTACAGATCATCCTTTTGCTCATTTGACGGGAGCAAGTATGTCTGTTGATTTTACGAATGGTACTAGTCAAGGAGTTTCTTCTAATTTTACCATCAATACGACATCAAAAGAAGTATCAAATCCTCAACTTTGAAAAGCATATGGAATTTTTGTAAATACTCAAAATGCTATTTATGGAGGAGTGAATAATGGAGGTATTGCTATTGATGGAACTTCTACTTGAGGAACAACTTCAGGAGGAAATACTTCAACTTGAACTGGAACTACAGGAAACAATCTCATAGATTTGACTATAACATACCATCCACACAAAAATAAACAATTATTAAAAGGAGAAACAAGAAATATTTGATATTTAACTTTTAGTTATGATGATAGTTATTGGAATTTTAGTGATGTAGATGTAAAATCCATTACACTTGAGAATAAATGATCAATAAACCATAATGAGATTACTTCAATTTACTTAGAAAATGAAAATAAAGAAAGAATATCAGATATTCAATCTTTCTCTATGGATAAAAAAGTAACACTTACTATTAATCCCAATTATTCACATATGATATGAAAAATTTATATCGTTATTACTGTTACTGAAACAGCTACGATATGACATACAATACAGCTTTCAACAGAATCTGTTGTTTGAAATATAGATTTAACAAAAGATGAGAAATTAAATAATCTATATACAATTGTAGATAGTATAAATTGTAATGATGGTGGATCTCTTACTATGGCTTGTTTAATGGGGGATGAAGATTGTCCTGAAGTATGTAAACAACGGAATAGTGGAGAAAATTGAAGTGGAACGACTGTTACGAGTGGAACAAATGAAGGAGTGATTTTTCAGAATAAGCTTAAAGATGTAGTACTTTATAGTGGAGAAGCAGGAGCTTATACTAAAAAAATATGGTATGATGAAAAAAATCAGGATATTTATTTTTGTGAAGATGATTCTTGTGATACGAAGTACGGAATGATGATAGGATCATGAATAATTCAAGTAGATACAGAGAAAAAAATCTCTTTTAGCATAACATGAACATTACAAAACTATAATCCATATTCGATGGAACTTAGAATATGACAAAATAAATATACGTCTACTCAAGCTAGAGTAATTAGTGGACTATATTATTCTTGAGTAATGGAACGGAGTTTTGACGATGTTACAATTTACCCTAATGCTCCGTTTGTACTTTATGGTTGATGGTATGGTGCTAGTGCTTATTATTATAATACAGATTTTATGGCAAATAATATCAATTTAAATTTAAGAAATTTTATAGTTAAAAATTTAGATTTATTTAGTATTGATTCTTGAAATTTAGATAAAATTACTATCAATCAATGAGAAAAAACATCTCGTGTAGTATATAGTTGACATATAATGGTAACTAGAGATATTACAATTGATAAATTACAATGAAATTTTCATCTTTTCAATTATGGATATCCTCAAAATAATTATAATTATGATAATATGGTTCATAATGAACTATTTTTACATGTTTATATTGATGAAAATGAAATATGGAATTCTGATTATGATACAAGAAATATTTCAAATGATATAATTATTTGATCTTGAATGAGTTCTTATACATTACAATCTTGAGTTCATAATATTAAAATTGTAGAAGATTTTCTTTATCCCGATATTTCATTGTATTTAAATAATAGTATTTCGAGTGTTACTAATTTATCTCTACAAGGTACAACAAATAATTGAGTTTCTCATTTTATACAATTATGAAATTGAATTTCTGTTGATATTAAAACATCAAATATTAATAACTTAATATTGGATAAAGTAGATTCATATGAAAAATGTACGATTGATGAATATTCATATAATTCATGTGATATAGATAGTGATGGAAATAAAAAACTTATTGTTTTTAGTTGAACTTATAGTGCTAAAGATAAACCGATTATAGTGACTTGATTTGTTTTAAATCATCTTACTTGAAATAATTTTAATAATATTCATTTGAACTTTGAACTATATATTAATTGAAATAAAGTAAAAGAATTTGGTATGTCAGAAATTAATAAAATATTAGATGTTGATGATTTTTACATTACGACTACACCAACAGAAATAAAATTATTAGCAATCCCTACAAAACCTAGTAGTAAGTTTGAAGGGGCTATGACATTTTATTGGAGCTATGAAGATAATAGTTGAACACCGCGACATGATAATGTTTCGACAAGAAATGATGTATATGGAATTGATATGTTCAATAGACCAATCTTCGAGACAGAAGAAAAAAATGGTAATTTAACTTTAGCTTTTAAAGATGTCTGAAAGAATAAAGATATTCCAGAAAAGGGAATTGTTACGATTGATAGTATTAATTTAAGATCAGTAGGAGAAGTAGAGTTAAGATCTATATGATTAAAACTTTTGAATATTGATTATACATGAGCTATTTCTGTTTGGTTAGAAGATGAAAATGGAGATAAAATTGCATCAGAAAAGAAATTTAATTCAAGTTCGCAAGTAGTACTTAATTTATATAAAAATTTCACTGTAACATCATCAAAAACAATTAATCTAGTTGTATTTTTAAAAGATGCTCTTGAAGAAGATTCAAAAATTGCATTTCAAATTGTGAATGTTAATTCATCAGCTGAAACAAATACTATTAAAGATTGAAAAGATACCAGTGCTACTGGTACTATAGTGTCTTATGAAGTTGCAAAAGTGAATTTTAATATGGTTAATAGTGGAATTGTTGACTATACTATCTGATCTCAAACGGGATACGAAATTGCAAGATTTACTATTGAAAATCCTACTAAGAAAAAGCCAGTGATTTTAAAAATGGTATCTCTCACAAATAGTGGAAATGCTGATATAACTATTTTAGATACAATGCAAATTGTTAGTAATGGAGAAAAAGTTTCTTCTCAATGGAATATAGATAATAGTAAACATCAGATTGTTTTTACTTTGAACGATAAAATTAATACGTGAGTTACGAAAGAATATATTGTATATGCAAATCTAGATAATATTGATAGTAATTGAGAAAATTATCAATTCTATCTAAGAAGAGAATCAGATCTGTCAGTTGAAGAAGAAAAATCAGGCTTTAGAGCAAATGTTGAATTATGAGATATTTATGGTTCAGTATATCGTTTTAAAGAAAATTAATTTTTATTCATAAAATACCCAATGAAAAAAACTTTACTTTTATTTCTTCTCTTTGGAATCTCAGGGATTACTTTTGCGGAAAGTTTTCCTGACTTTCCGATGACCTTATATGGAGATATTAAGGTTGGAACAACAGTCCTTTCTTCATGAACTTTGAAGATCTATAATGGAAATAATCAGGAGATCGCTTCATCTCCTATTACATCTGGAAAATATGGATCTAATAATGCTATAGAAGAACATTTATTGCTCAATAAATTTGAAGGAAGTCTAACTTTTAAAGCTCTTTCTAACGGAAAGACTTATATTTTAGATTCTCTTGATGATAGTAATAAAGGAGAATGATGTCCAAGTAAAACGTCAATCACCTTTGTTTCTAAAAATTGTCATTATGACCTTACTTTTAAAGAAGAAACTTCTTCAACTACAGGAGGAAGTAATGGTTGATGATGAGGTTGAGGTGGTTGATGATGAGGTGGTTGATGAGGATGATGAGGTTGAGGTGGTTGATGATGAACTTCCAATAAAGACACCATAAAAACAAATACAGGTTCTACTACCGATACTTCAAATCAACAAGAAGAAAACTCTGATACTCCTTCTAATTCAATTATTGTATCACAAGATCAAGATTTCTCACGATTTTTAGAATGAGATCCTTCAGAAATCTTATCAAATGGATATTCAAGAGAAATGAATAATGCTTATATTTTCGCTTATAAAAATGGAATTACTACTATGGAAACGATTGAAAAAGCTGATATGTATGGAAATTTAACAAGAGTAGCATTAGCAAAGATGATTTCCAATTATGCCATTGAAGTCTTAAAACTTCAGCCAGATACAAGTAAAGAATGTAAATTTAAAGATGTTTCTGAAAAATTGGACAAAGATTATAATGACGGAGTGACGAAAGCGTGCCAATTATGATTGATGGGACAAGATGGTAAAGGATGATTGAATGAGATGTTTGCACCTTATCAAACGGTAACAAGAGATATTTTTGGAACAACATTATCAAGAACTTTATGGAGAGATAAATATAATATCGATGATGGAAATTGGGCTACTCCTCACTTACAAGCTTTGAATAAAGCATGAATTATGAAAGACATTACTCCGACTCTTCCAGAAAAAAGAGGATATGTTATGTTAATGCTTATGAGAAGTAATAAACAGTAAAATAAAGTAAAAATCTGATTCTTCGATTTCGAGTTGATTCTTTTTCGGAGAGTCAGATTTTTTTTCTTTTTTCCTCTTTATCTTTTATCTAAATTGATTATACTGTTTAGCAGTTTTTTATTTTATTATGATGAAATATGATTAAGAATCTTTCGATAAAGACACCAAAGCAAATCGAAAATATTAGAGAAAGTGGAAAATATCTCAATGAAATGCTTTACCTTCTTAGAGATAAAGCGAGAGCAGGAATTACTTTGATCGAATTGGAATTTATTGCTGATCATTTTATCAAAATCAATAATTTAAAAGGAGCTTTTAAAGGATATGATGGATTTCCAACCAATCTTTGTCTTTCTGTGAATGACTGTGCGGTTCACGGAGTTCCTGATGATTATGTCTTGAAAAATGGAGATCTTCTCAAAATCGATGCGGGAGTAATCTATGAAAAAGGGTATTCTGATTCTGCAATTTCAGTGGTAATTGGAGGAGAAAGTGCTAATCCCTTGGCACATCAATTAGTTAGTACGACCAAAGAAGCTCTTGATAGAGGAATCGAAACGATTGAACCTCATCAAGCGATGTTTCCTTATGGGAAAACGGTAGAAAATATTATTCATAAAGCAGGATTCAAAGTCTTGAAAGATTTAACAGGACATGGAGTAGGAAATGATGTCCATGAAAGACCTTATGTCTTCAATCGATGACATCCTGACATGAAAAAACAGAAATATGAACCTGGGATGGTTCTCTGTTTTGAGCCTATTACTGCGGTAATGTCGAAGGATTTCTTTATGAAACAAGGAGATGATGGATTATATACTAATTTCTGAGATCTTGCTTGTCAATGGGAATATATGTTAGTTATTACAGAGGATGGATATGAAATCCTTTCAGGAATCCAAGAATGGGAATAAAAATTTTTTTTGTTTGATTTTTTCTGTTTTTTCACTAAAAGGTAAGAGTTTTTGTTTTTTATCGTTTTTCTTATGTCAAAAATCGTTCATACATTAGTCAAAGAAATTTGTCAGGAAAAAAAAATTGATCTTGAGGTTCTTTCGTATAATTGGATTTTAAAATTAACCAAAAATGGGAAAAATCATTTTATTATTGGGAATAGCTTTGATCTCAATACGAAGACAACTGCGATTATTCTCAATGATAAATATGCTACCTATGAAGTTTTGAAAAGTGTTGGAGTCCCTGTGATCGAACATAAAATGTTATTTCTTCCAGATGCAAAGAGATACGAAAATGAACAAGGGACTTTCGGAGAGGCTTTGCAATATTTTCATGAACACAATGACAATGTCGTTATCAAACCCAATAAGTGAAGTGAAGGAAAAGATATTTTCCATTGTACGGATAGTATCACGCTTGAAAGACGTCTTTTTTCTCTCTTTCAGAAAAATTTTAGTGTCAGTATTTGTCCTTTTTACAAGATTAAGACAGAATACAGGAGTTTCTACCTCGATGGGAAGATCGAATTTATCTATGGGAAAGTAAAACCTGTTTTAAAGGGGGATGGAGTTTCTACTGTTGAGGAGCTTCTTATGAAATTTAATCAGCATTTTCCTGAAAAGAAGGTTTTTAGAGAAAATTTAGCAGAAAGTGATTTGGCATATGTCCCTGCAAAAGATGAAGAATTTGAATTTTCATGGAAATTTAATCTTTCAGGAGGAGCACAAGTGGATCTTGAAGTTTCTGATTTCGCTAGAGAAAATATTGAGAAAATTATTCATAAAATTTCTGATGCACTTAATTTAAGATTCGTTACGATTGATATTATTCAGGATGAAAATGATGAATTTCGTGTTATGGAAATTAATGCAGCGGTTTGTTTTTCTCAGTTTATCAATCTTGTCCCAGAAGGAAGAGAAATCGCAAAAAGAATTTATGCGAAAGCAATTGATGCTATTTTCAAATAAAAAAAGTGAAAAAGTCTGATTCTTTATGATGGAGTTCATCTGTGATGAGGAGTCAGATTTTTTTCTTTTTTAAAAAATGAATAAGTGTAGTCCCGAACTGAATAAAAAAGACTTGATATATATATAAATCCTTATACATGTCAATGTAATAAAAAACAAAAAAAACAGATAAATTATGAGGATCAATCTTTTTGTAAGCCATGTGCTTATAGTGATTATGTTCTCGTTGCTAATCACAAACACCACGCAGGTGACAGCTCAAAACAACGAGTATTGGGTTGGTAAATGGAAGGTTGAGCGGATTCTCGCTAATTTCTTTCAGCCGACACAGTTCTACATGCTTCACAAAATCTCAGTAGATGGTATGAATGTATGTATTCTCTCTGAAAGTGACATTCAAGATGTGGATCAGGTACTCAACACTTGGACAAAAATGAGATTTGAAGATCCACAATCAACGACACTTTTGTTGTTTGCGGATCCAACTATGACAAAAGAGACAATTCCTTATATCATTTTCCCGCGTCAAGAGGGGGTAAGGTATGTCTACTTTTTCTCTGAAGGTAGATGGTGGAGAGTCTGTGAGCAACACGACAGGTAATGCTAACGTGTAGAATTCTATCGGGAGGCTTCTTATAAGTCTCCCTTCTTTGTTTTTAAAGAAAAAAAGTTTGATAAAAAAATATTTTATCATTTTTTAGGACACTTAAATGTCACTTCTTACCTATAAAAATAATAATCTCATAAAAAAACTTCAAAAAAATTTGCAAAAGAAAAAAAATCTGACTATAATAATATCGTCATTGAAAACGAAGAACAAAAAATTCAATGAAACGAAGGAGATCATTAGCAGAGTATATCATAAGAAAATTACTTCCTTTAATGGAATGTCATCTTGTCGAAGCTAAACCATACGGCATCGATAAAAAACTTTATTGAAAAAACAATAAAGCAAAAGAATCAAAATCTTTGATTATTCAAAGTGAGAACAAGATGATACTATTCTTCTTTGCCTAAAAACTTTTGAAAGAGTAAAAGATTTTTAGAGTATTCTCTCGCAAAAAGGAGAAAAAATGAAGAAGAAGCGAGGTAGAAACATTCAATGGATTGTTTGAAAGAAATTTTCACTTAAAACGATGATAAAGAAGAAAAGATTCAATTCATCTAATTATCACCTGTTATGGAAATAATTTCCCAAAGAAAAGAAACAACTCGCATTAAAGAAAAAATTTTCAATCTTTCATCGGAGGTAAAGCATTTTACTGAAAAAGGAATATTTTCAGAGATCTGTCTTTAAGAAAAGATCAGTCATTCTGAACGAAGTGAAGAATCTTAAAATATTAAGATGTTTCGCTATGCTCAACATGACGCAAAACCGTCATTCTGAGTGAAACGAAGAATCTTTAATTATATAAGATGTTTCGCTATGCTCAATATGACAGAATATGTCAAAATGACTTTTAAAACTTTAACTTCTCTTTATGAAAAACTTTTAGAACTGCATAAAGAAAAACAATGAAATGATTTGTTATCTCAGGGAACTCTTACATTTAGGATAGCCTAAACCGTGAGATACTTTATACTGAAAAGGTATAAATGCGGTACAAACGGCAGTATGGTATACTCGGTCTTTAGTAGGAAAGAACGAGAGGATCTTTCAGATTTACTCTCTTTTTTTTATTTTTGAAAAAGGTTTCATCTTGATATTCCTGTTTTAAATATTACTCTTGTGAATACTTTAATCATTAGAAAAAATACCATCTATGAAGAATTTTATCCAAGAAAATAAAATTTCTCTGGTTTTATGGGGGATTTTTGAAATTGTTGCTGTGAGTTTATTTTGCTCAACCTCAAATATTTTTTATCTTTTGAATTTTACCTATATCGGAACTTGCATTGCGCTTGGGATTTTTCTCTTGAAACATCAACGAAAGTATGCAAGAAATTTTGTTCAAATAGGAATTGGGCTTTATATGCTTGTGTATGTGGGGGTGATTTGTAGAGAAAATATGCAAATCGAGGGATTTTGGTATTATTTGTTTTTAGGAGTCTTTGAGGCTGCAACGATGCATTATTTGATAGCAAAAATCTTGGGACCGATAGTCTTTGGAAGATGATGGTGTGGATATGCCTGTTGGACAGGAATGGTGCTCGATTTATTGCCGTATAAAGTACCTCAATGGGAAAGAAAAAAATGGGGCTGGGGAAGGTATGTCATGTTTGTCCTCTCCATCACTTTTGTGGCTTCTTTATTTATCTTTCAAGTACCAGAGAAAGAAACGATCTTGTTTTATGCCTTTATCATCGGAAATGTAGTGTATTACCTTTTAGGAATCTGACTTGCGTGGATTTGTAAAGATAATAGAGCTTTTTGCAAATATCTCTGTCCTGTGACGATTTTCCTCAAACCTATGAGTTATTTTTCCTTCTTGAGAGTGAAGTGTGATCATGATATATGTATTCGTTGTAAAAAATGTATCGAGCATTGTCCTATGAATGTCGATATGATCGATGATTCGAGGAAAAGGCGCAATGGAACAGAATGTATTTTATGTGCGAAATGTATCAATGAATGTCCGATGAAAGCATTAAAATTAACATTTTTCGAAAGAGAAAAAAAGAGTTAAGTCTGAATGTAGAATTAAGGATGAAGGGAAAAGAAAATTAAATGGGCTTGCAATAGCGAAATAAATATTTACATTATATACATAAATATTTATAGTAAAAGTGAAATTTTAACCTTTATCAATGAGAAAATAATTTTAGAAATAATAGAGATCGTTATGAAAACAGAAGAAATAGAAAAGTATATTTCAAAAAAGCATCATCATGGCCATTACTTTCAATAATGGTTCTTTCTTATACCTAAAAAAATTTAATTCAGATCCATGTTGAAAGTATCTACAAAAATACTTTTACATGGCTTTTTTATTTATGTTCTATGGAGTAAAAGCGAAATCTCAATATTTATTAATGAGAAAATAATTTTAGAAATAATAGAGATCGTTATGAAAACAGATAAAATAAAAAGGTATATTTCAAAAAAACATCATCATGGCCATTACTTTCAATAATGGTTCTTTCTTATACCTAAAAAAATTCTAATTCAGATCCATGTTGAAAGTATCTACAAAAAATACTTTTACATGGCTTTTTTATTTATTTATTTAATGGAAATAATATGAATATTAATAGAGAAGAATATTTAATCACCCCCTCTACCTACAAAGATTCCAAAGAACTAGAGGCGATAATAACGTTGTATCAAAATGTTTTTGGAGGCGAACCGTGGAATGAATGATGGATATGTCCAGACTGTTGAAGAAACTTCCCTTTAGATTTTGAGGGAGAATGTCCATGTTGTTGATCAGAATTGAAGCAATATTATCCAGATGATCAGTTAGAGCAATATTTTGAAGAATTAAGTAACAACCCATTATACAAAGAAGTTATTGCAAGAACAAAAGATGAAATAATAATTTGATTAACTTCGTGATGGGGAAGTACGCTGGATGACTTAAATGCATCAAAATTATGCTTATCCGGACCAGATTTCCAAAAAATGGAAGAGAAGATTCTCACTCTTTATCCTGACTTTGATCCAGCAGTAAAATTTTTCTATCTTGCTGAAGTTGCAGTTGACGAAAAATATAGATGAAAAAGATTTGCTTCAGAATTATACCACACATTATTAGACAGTGTGAAACAGGATGAGTCCAAATATATCATTGTCAGAACAACAAAAAAGACAGACGTCCCTTATAAGTGGTTAAAAAAGATGTGATATCAAGATGTTTATGATTATAATGATGACCAACAGAGAGTAATATTAATCAAAATACTAGACAGTGATTAACCTATAAAATTTAAATTATTTTTTTAATGTAACAAACGATGAAATTATCAGAAATTATTGATTGAAAAACAGAATCAATCTATACGTTTGATTCCTGAAAAGACTGAAACATTACCACTGTTATGGTGTGAGTTCATGGAAATGAATTAGCTTGACCGCAAATTTTGGTTAAATTAATAAAAAAAATTGATATCAAATTTTGAAAAGTATTTTTTATTTTTGCAAATTTAAAAGCATTGGAACAATGAGTTAGACAAGTCGAAAAAAATATGAATAGATGTTTTGTAAAGTGAAATAAGAGTGGAACTTATGAAGAATTAAGAGCTAGAGAAATAATGAAATTTCTTGATCAGTCAGATTATTTACTTGATGTGCATAACACCATAAATGAGCAGAATTCTATTCCTTTTTTGATTTCTGAACACGATGAAATTTGAAAATTTTTTAATGTCAGAAAAATCGTTTCTTGATTTGATGAATTACATCCTTGATGAAGTGATTCTTATATGAATAGTATTTGAAAAGTTTGATTATGTTTAGAATCATGAAGTATCTATGACAAAAATTCAGAAATTATCGCGGAAAATTGAATTCTCAATTTTTTAAAATACACTTGAAATGTTGATTGAGAAGCTGAAAGGTATTCTTCTCAAGAATTTATAAAATTTGATTATCTTTATAAAAATAAAACGTTAAACTTTAAATTTACCAAAGAATTTAAAGATTTTGAAAAAATAAAAAAATGACAAATTATTTGATATGATTGAGATTTGATAATCAAATCAGATCGTGATTGATTTATCATTTTCCCCTATATTCCAAGAAATATTTGAGATGAAGTGTTTTGTTTATGAAGAAAATACTAGAAATAAGGTTTTAGACGAGTTTTTCTTGAGCATTGTCCTATGAATGTCGATATGATCGATGATTCAAGAAAAAGGTGCAATGGAACAGAATGTATTTTATGTGCAAAATGTATCAATGAATGTCCCATGAAAGCATTAAAACTAACGTTTTTCGAAAGAGAAAAAAAGAGAGACTAACTCTTTGGAATTAAAGAACAGAAAGAGAGAATCAGATTTCTCTTTTTTATTTTTAAAAAATAATTTGATTTTTTGTATCATAGTTTTATAAAAGAGGTGCGACAATAAAACATTATTAGCTTATTTATGGAATAAGTTGGGTGTTTTGCGATATCTTCACTCAAAATGTCCTTTTCTATAGAAAGCATAATGTTGGTTGTCGCAAACCGAAGATGTCGTAAAATACCTTTTTAAAAAACAGAAAGTCTTTTATGATATTGGTAGGTTTGCGATTTTACAACCTACTTTTTTTATTATGGAAAGATTTAAAATCATCGAAACCGTAGGGAAAAAATATCTCACTGCAAATATCGAAAATGATGAATATAGTTATGTACAATCTGCAGGATCGAAAGAAAATCTTGTGAAAAAATTATGAAAAACTCCTTCTCATTTTAAACTTGATTTAAGATTTGAAGACGGAGATATCGTCGTTTTGATCGAAACAAAAGTAAAATTTGTAAAGGACGATGAGCAACAATTAATTGAATATGTGGAGGAAGAAAAAGCCTTACATCCTTCCAAAAAAATCATTGCGATGCTTGCAAATACGGGAAATGATGAAATTAAAGTTTGGATCAATGCGGTAACGGAGGAAAATTTCTTACCCGAAGAAACAAAACTTGATGAAATGGATCATTATAGAAACCTTTTTCAAGTAAGGAAGACGAATGATAAAGAGGCGGTTATGAAAAATACTTATGATTTAAATGAACTCCTTCATAAAGTCGATATTGATGAAAGAATCCGTAGTCAATTTGTAGGAACTGCTTTGCTTTATATCAAAGATAAAGTCCAGAAAAATGGAAGCCTCTATATTACGGAATATTTGATGAATCAATTTAATGAAGAACGAAAAAGTATTGGAGAAGAAGGAATTATTCTTTCCATTAGAGGGACTTTACAAAGATTATTGGATGGATCAGAAAATAAAGAAACCAAGGTTAAATTATTGGAAAGAAATATCTTAGAAGATCAGAAAGTACAAAAATTGAAAATAGATTCACGGATTGATATTTTGGACTTTATTTTGATGAAAATTTTTAAAAATATCAATGATGATTCTTCAGAAGGACAAGACATCCTCAACCTTTTCTTTATTGCTTTCAATAAATACACTTGAAAAGCGGACAAAAATCAGGCTTTTACTCCTGATCATATTACAGACTTTATGGCAAAAATCACGGAAGTTGATAGAACAAAAGTAGTTTTAGATGCAACTTGTGGAAGTTGAGCTTTTTTAGTTCAGGCAATGGTTAAAGAATTGGCAGATTGTCGTAGAAATACTACAGAAAAAGAGAGAAAAGAATTAGAAAAGAATGTAAAGCTGAATCACATTTTTGGAATCGAAATTGAAGAAAAGGCATATGGATTAGCGACTACGAATATGCTTATTCATGGGGACGGAAATAGTAATATTCAATTTGCCAATTGTTTTGAATGTAAAGAATTTATCAAAAAAGCGAATCTTGACATTATTCTCATGAATCCTCCTTACAATGCGAAACCGATCAATATTCCCGATTGTTATAAATCTGAACGAGGAAATACCGATAAAAAAGAAGATCCAACGAAAGGACTTATTTTTATTAGATATTTGTCTGATATCATCAAAGAACTCAATGAGGAAAACGAAAAGCAAGGGAAATCTCATAAAACGGTAAAATGTGCTGTCTTACTTCCTGTTGCAGTGGCTATTGGAACGGATAAAGTCATTGAAGAAGAAAAAAGAAAAATGTTGAAAGAAAATACTTTAGAAGCTGTTTTTACTCTTCCAAATGAAATTTTTTATCCTTGAGCGAGTGCTTCCGCTTGTTGTATGGTTTTCACTCTTTGAAAGCCTCATAGTGCCGATAAAGAAACTTTTTTTGGATATTATAAAGACGATGGATTTAAAAAGAAGAAAAATCTCTGAAGAGTAGAACAATATGGAGAGAAAAATGAAAGTCTTTGGAAATGAATCGAAGAAAAATGGATTTCTTGTTTTAAAAATCATAAGATTATCGATGGATTAACGGCAAGTGCAAGTGTTGGAGCAGAAGATGAGCGACTTTGTGAAGCGTATATGAAAACAGACTATTCAAAATTAACCGAAGAAGATTTTCAAAAAACGATCAATGATTATTTAGCTTATTTAGTGAAAAATGGAGATGTTAATAGATAAACAACGAAAAGAATTTCCATTACAAAAAGATTATAATAATAACTGAATTTTTGAAATTACAAAATGTAAATGTAATTGTGCTTGAGATTTGGAAGAATGAAATGATATTATGTATATATGAGCTAAAAAGAAAGATAATGGTTTTATGAAAATGGTCGCTTATGAAGAAAAATTAGTCACAAAATGAAATTGTATTATTTTTATTTGTGATGGAGAATGATCTGTTGGTTATTCTAATTATATGGACAAAGATTTTATATGATCAACGACACTTTCTGTGTGATATAATGAACATTTGAATTACGATATTTGAATGTTTTTAGTAACATTATTAGATTTAGAAAGAATCAAATATTCATATGGAAGAAAATATGGTACTAATCTTTCAAAAACAACTATTAGACTTCCTGTAAATTCCGAATGAAATCCCGATCGAGAATTTATGGAAAACTATATCAAAACACTTCATTCTAAGCCTATTACTACAAAAAATAAACCTTGAAAAAATGTGTTCCATACGGATGAGTGGAAAGAATTCAGAATTGGAGATCTCTTTGATGTTCAATTATCTAAATGAGATATAAAATTAGATGAGGTTGATAAGTGAAATATTCCATTAATTTCGTCATGAGAAGCAAATAATGGAATTGTTTGATATATTTCTGAAAAATGAGATGGAAAAGCTTCTATCTTTCAATGAAATACCTTAACTGTGGATATGTTTTGTAATGCTTTTTATCAAATAAACTCTTTTTATGCTGTTAGTCATTGAAGAGTTAATATTCTTTCTGCAAAATGTAGATTTAATCAATATATTTGATTATTTCTTGTAACACTTATTAGACAAGAACAATTAAAATATTCTTATGGAAGAGCTGTATATTCGAATGAAACTCAAAATATGATTATCAAACTTCCTGTAAATTCTGAAGGAAATCCAGATCGAGAGTATATGGAAAACTATATTAAGAACTTGCCTTATGGAGATAGAATATAAAAAAGTAAAAAAAAGTGTAAAAAAATTTGCAAAAGAAAAAAAATCTGACTATAATAATAACGTCATTGAAGATGAAGAACAAAAAACTTCAATGAAACGAAGGAGATCATTAGCAGAGTATGTTACACGAAAAGAACATCTTTAACCTTTTATTTCTCTTGTTGAGACTAAA
>Ga0310694_10002920_pt1 | contig 17037 bp, 10 predicted proteins | sample 174DNAGHGhighgp2_FD_203884 | JGI IMG/M metagenome (GOLD analysis project Ga0310694, IMG submission 203884) | Sheep rumen microbial communities from Palmerston North, Manawatu-Wanganui, New Zealand - 1742 DNA GHGhigh gp2 (v2) (version 2) | ecosystem: Host-associated > Mammals > Digestive system... | reverse complement strand
CGGCCGAGTTTTGGGAGCCGTCGGCACAATCCGACCATGCCGCCACCGGCTTTTCCGTGAACTGCGGCCTTCGTCTGCACGGAGGTCACGGCCGTCTGGCGGAGAAGAACCCGAAGCACTCACTGCGTCTGGTGTTCAAGCCGAAATACGGCGGTCCGAAGACGCTGAAGTACCCGCTCTTCGGCGATGGCGAACCGGCGAAGTTCGACCAGTTGGTGCTGCGCTGCCATTTCGGCAACTCCTGGCAGCACTGGGCTGAGGGCAACCGGCAGAAAGCACAGTACACACGCGATGTGTGGGCACGCCGCATGCAGAGGAAGATGGGCTGGACGAGCGCCAACGCCCGCTACGTGAACCTGTTTCTCAACGGCATGTACTGGGGTATGTACAACATTGCCGAGCGTGTGGACGACCAGTTTGGCAAAGACCATCTGGGAGGCAGCAAAGACGATGTCGACGTGATAAAGATTGAAGAGGACGGCGGCAACCACATAGAGGCTGCCGAGGGCAGTCTTGAGGCATGGGAGCTGATGACGAATACCGCCAACGCTGTAGGGGCGTCGCCCACCGACACCAACTACCTGCGTCTGCAAGGCCTCGGCCCCGACGGCGAGAGCGACCCCACCCTTGAGGCACTGCTCGACATCGACGCTTTCATTGACTATATGCTCATCAACCAGTATGGCGGCAACACCGACTGGGACCACCACAACTGGTACGCCCTGCGCCGTGGCGGTGCCGACAGCCAGGGCTTCCGTTTCCTCTGCTGGGACACCGAGATAATATTTGAGAACGAGCGCGAGAACGTGCTCTCAAAGAACAACGGCAAGGCAGCACCTACAGGCATCTTCCAGAGCCTGTTGCGCAACGACGACTTCGCCCGCCGCTACGTCAGAAGAGCCAAGGAAGTGCTCACTGCCGACGGACTGCTCGGACAGCAGTCGGTAGTGCAGTTGTGGGACAGCCTTTACAACACCATTTCCAAAGCCCTCTATGCCGAGGCCGCACGCTGGGGTGACTACCGCCGCGACGTGCATCCCTGGCAGTCGAGAGGACAGCTCTACACCGTCGACGAGCACTACATGAACGAGCGCAACAGACTGCTCAACCAGTATTTCCCTGTGCGGACAGGCAATGTGCTTAACAACATCCTCGCCTATGTGCAGGTCGACGACTTCGAGAAGCCCGACGACTGGACAAACTTCACTGCTCAGATGTTCCATGAGTGGGACGGCACTGGGGCTGACGCCACTGTCAGAGGCAACTACAACGTAGACTGGAACCTGGGTGCCACCCTTGGCGGCGGTGGTGTCGTAGCTGGCACATCGGGTGTCGAGGAATACCGTTTCGCCGACCTGAGCCAGTACGGTAGCATAGTGCTGCGGGGCTCGGGCAGCGGAGTGCGCCTGCTGGCCAACCGCCTGGTGGCACACGGCCCGTGGAAGCAGATCGTGGTATCGTTCAACGAGGGGGACCAGTATTGGGACAACGAGCTGGGTGCTATCGTAGTGCCGCTGCAAGAGTTTAGCACCATGGACGACACCGATGGCAATCACCGTGTCGACGGCTTCGTACACCTGAACGCCATCAAGGTGGACTGGAGCAGCAACGCCACCGTGAAGGCTATCTACCTCACTCCCGGACAGTCGCAAAACATCGCCGTCGTGCACGGTGAACGCCGTGGCATGGGCAACGAGAAGCATGTCTACGACCTGCAGGGCCGCCACATCACACCTTCGGCCACACACGGCTCACCACTGAGGAAGGGGCTGTACATAGTGAATGGTAAAAAAGTAATCAAATAAAAAATATAAGTACAATATCATGAAAAAGAGTCTGTTATTGTTTGCAGGTTCATTGCTGCTTGCCACCAGCGTCCTTGCCCAGCGTGGCAAGCTCACCGTCGACGGCCTTGAACGCGAATACGTGGTCTATGTGCCTCAAAACCTTGGCGACAACCGCCCCATGCTCATCTCTTGCCACGGCATGAACCAGGATGCCAACTACCAGAAAGGCATGCTGGTCATCGAGTCGGTGGCCGACACTGCCAAGTTTCTCACCGTCTTTCCCGAAGGCATAGACAAAGGATGGGACATCGGCGGCAACCGCGACATAAACTACGTCACCGCGCTCATCGACGCCATGGTCGACAAGTACAAGATAGACCGCAACCGTGTGTACCTGTCAGGCTTCTCCATGGGAGGCATGTTCACCTACCATGCCATGAACCGCATCCCCGACAAGATAGCAGCCTTTGCTCCTATCAGCGGCTATCCCATGGGCGGCACCACAGCCAATGCCAACGTGAGGCCCATACCCATCATACACACCCACGGCACTGGCGACGATGTGGTGAACTTCGGCGGGGTGCAGGGAGCACTCAACGCCTGGATAAAGCACAACGGCTGCCCCACTACGGCTGAGGTGGTGAAGAACTACCGCGGTGCCCCACACATCACCCGCCACACCTGGGGCCCCGGCAACAACAACGTCGAGGTGGTGCTCATGGAGCTGAAGGACAAGGGCCACTGGATAAGCAACGACTACGGCATCAAGACCGGCGAGGAGATATGGAACTTCTGCAAGCGCTACTCGCTGGAGATAAAAGACCCCAGCGTCCGCATCACTGCTCCCACCAGTCCGCTGAAGTACATCACCCTGGGCGGAACATCGCAGATTCCTGCCATCACCATCCGTGCCACTGCCAGCGACCCCGACGGCGAGGTGAAGAGTGTGGCCTTCTACGACGGCGACGAGCTGCTTGCAGAACTTGCCACAGCTCCCTACAACTATGAGCTGAAAGAGCTGACAAAGGGCACCCACACCATCCGCGTGGTGGCTACCGACGACGAGGGCCGCAGCAGCCAGGCCCGGACGACCATCGAGGTGCTGGAGCCCACCACCAACTATCTGCTTCACGGCGTGTTCACCACCGAGGGCTCTGTACCCGACGGCTGGTCGGCCTACGACGGCAAGGAGAAACGCAACGGCTTTGCCTCGGGCTTCAGCAGCGGCCCGCGTGTGTTTCATTTCACCGGCGAGAAGCACGACTTCGAGTGGGGGCTCTACACACGCAACGTCGATGGTAAAGCCAAGGCCGGCTACGCCCGCTTCGGCGACAAGACCACTACGACAACACTCATAATGCATCCTGGCAACTACCAGCTGATGATGCGAGTGTCCAACTGGAACATAGCCACGTTCTCGCCCGTGACCATGGCGGTAGAGGAAGACAACGGACAAGAGGTCTTCTCCTACACCTTCACACCCACATCCAACGTCGGCAACACAGCCACCAACAGTTTCTCGGGCACCACGCTTGAGAAGGTGAACTTCGACATCACCGAGACGGGCCGCTATTCCATCACCTTCTACACCGCCGATGCGCCTTGGGCCGACCTCGTGGTGGGGCAGGCCGCCATCAAGCGCGTGGGAGACATCACTGGCATCAGTGACGCCACCGCTGGGCAAAACGGCACCACACCCGTAGTCTACGACCTGCAGGGCCGGCGACTAAGGCTCGCGCCAGGGGCAAAAGGGCTGTTTATCGTCAACGGGAAGAAGCTGATGATTAGAAATTAATCGACCATAGAATAACACATCACAAAAAAACAAAACCATGCAACGCTTTCTTTTTACCATCCTTTCAGCGGTTGTCCTCACACTGTTTGCCACCCCCACTGGTGCACAAAACCCCTATCTCCCACTGTGGGAGCACCTGCCCGACGGTGAGCCCCGTGTGTTTGAGGACCCTGACCATCCCGGAAAGTATAGGGCCTACATCATTGGTTCGCACGACGTCACCTACACAGCCTACTGCGGCCCCGACATCCGCATGTGGTCCGCCCCTGTCGAAGACCTTAGCAAGTGGCGCGACGAAGGTCCCATCTTCTCGTGGTTCGTCAATGGCCAGTGGGACACTATGTTCGCCCCCGACCTTGTCGAGACCACCGACCGCCAGACAGGCAAGAAGACCTACTGGCTCTATCCCCACAGCCGTGGTTGGCGGCGCATAGCCATGGTGTGCAAGGGCGACCGCCCCGATGGTCCTTTCACCCCTGTGAACCTCACTGATGACGGCACGCGCTGCGTCGAGGGCTCACTCATCGACTTCGACCCCTCGGTGTTCATCGAGCCGGTGACCAACAAGAAAGACCCTGACTATGCCAAGGGCTACCGTGCCTACGTGTTCTACGGTTTCCAGCACAGCACCGCCTGTGAGCTTGACCAGAACACCATGTACAGCAAGCGTCCCGGCACCGAGCTGATAGACCCCTTCATCCCCGCCGTCAGCCACGACGGACGTCTGCTTGACAAGGAGGGCAGCGAGTACAAAGCCCTCTACCAAGGGCAGGACCCTCGTGACTTCAATTTCTTCGAGGCATCGAGCATCCGGCAGGTGGGCAACAAGTACGTCATGGTGTTCAGCGGCTACAGCGGCAAGGAGTACGGTCTGGGCAACACAAACTCTGCCCTGCGCTATGCCTACGGCGACTCGCCCCTTGGCCCATGGCGCTCTGGCGGCGTGCTGGTCGACTCGCGTGGCGTGGTGCCCAACCACGACGGCTCGAAACTCATCACCACCAACGCCGGCCACAACACCCATGGCTCCATACAGGAGATAAACGGCCAGTGGTATGTCTTCTACCACCGTCCGCCCCGTGGTTTCGGCAATGCCCGGCAGGCCATGGTGGCCCCAGTGAAGATAGAATGGGACAAGAAGCCGGTGGCCAAGGGCGGCAAGGTGCGCATCACCGGCTATGACCCCTTTGCCCCCGACAATGAATGGACCGCCAAGGCCTCCGACGGCAACGAATATACAGGTGCTGAGGTGACCAGCGAGGGATTCCACATCTTCGGCCTGCCCTGCTATGGCTACTATTCGGCAGGCATTGCCTGTTACATGTATGGTCCCAACAGCAACCAGTACATGCAGGACAACCACGATGTGTGGCGCAACTCGATGGATCTCTGCGGACTGCAGAACGGCAGCATCATCGGCTTCAAGTACTTCAACTTCGAGGGGCTGGCACAGGACCAGAAGGGTGTCCGGGCCTTCGAGGGCTTCAAGAAAGACTTTGTCAACCAGTTCTATCTCGACCTTACCACCGATAGCGGCGATGGAAGGTTCAAGATTCACGTCAAGCTCGACGACCCTTACAAAGGCCATGAGATTGCCACCATCGAAGGACTCTGCACCAGCAAGCCCAACCACCATGGCATAGGCACCAATCTGTCGGATGACACCAAGCAGCTGCTCGCCAGCCTGAAGGGCAAGCATGCCGTCTACCTCGTAGTGGAAGGCCCCGAGGTGAAGCAGCCCGAACAACCACAGCAGCCAAGGGGTCGACGCCCACAGCAACCACAGCGCCCCAAGGGGCTCTTCACCCTGCACGGCCTTGGCTTCTTTGCTGGCGAGCCAGCGGTGCCCGTGGTGCCGCAGGTCACCATCACCGTCGACGGCCAGCGCCTCAACATCCCTGAACAGCCAATCATGGCAACCAATGCCAATGGCTACACCGAGTGCAACCGCTACCAGCTGTATGCCCCGATGAAGGACGGCGCAAAGATTGAGGCCACCGCCACTGCTCCCGGCATGGGCAACGAGAATCCCGGCGTGACGTTCACCATAAGCACCGGCAGCGATTACCGGGCCACAGTGCGGGCCACCTACAACGGACAAGAGAAGATTTTCCTCATTAACTAACCTACCCCACTCTTTCTGCAATGGCAACGGCTGGGACATTATTCACAGACTTACGCATGAAGAAGACATTTATACTGATGGTTTTAGCCTGCTGTTCCGTCTCTGTGGCGGCACAGCAGCACCAACTGTGGTACAGCAGCCCTGCCACTCACTGGCTCGAGGCACTGCCCATAGGCAACAGCCACATGGGCGCCATGGTCTATGGCGGTACCGACACCGAGGAGATACAGCTCAACGAAGAGACGTTTTGGAGCGGCTCGCCCCACGACAACAACAGCACGGAGTCGCTGGCAGCACTGCCAGAGGTGCGCCGTCTCATCTTTGAGGGCCGTGAGGGCGAGGCAGCCAAGCTCATAGACCAGCACTTTGTGAAAGGTCCCCACGGCATGCGCTTCCTGCCTATGGCCAGCCTGAAGCTGGCTCTGGGCCACAAGGACGTGCAGCACTACAAGCGTGCCCTTAACCTGGCCGACGCCACCGCCACCACCTCGTATATATATGATGGTGTGCGCTACGAGCGCACCGTCTTCGCCTCGCAGGCCGACAACGCAATAGCCATGCAACTGAAGGCCGGGAAGAAAGGCGAGCTGGAGTTCGACATGACATTTGAAAGCCAGTTGCCAATGAAGGTTGTCCCTGTCATTGCCCAGAGGGGCGCAGGCCAGTCCAACCTGCTCTCTGTCACCGTCGACGGTGTGGAGCAGGAAGGCATAAAGGCTGGCCTCAAGGCCTGCTGCAAGGTGATGGTCGAGGCCGACGGCGACGTGGAGGTGAAGGGACAGGGCCTCAGAGTCGACGATGCCACCACTGTAACCCTCTACATAGTGGCTGCCACCAACTACGTTAACTACCACGACATCAGCGGCGACGCCGACAAGAAGACCGAGGCCACGCTGGCTTCGCTCCGTGGCATGAGCTTCAAGCAGTTGATGAAGCGCCATGTAGCAAGATACGCTGAACAGTACAACCGTGTGAGTCTCTCGCTGCCAAAGAATGACGACTCAGCACTGCCCACCGTAGAGCGTCTCACTGCTTTTGAGCACAGCGCCAGCCAAATCGAAAATCGAAAATCAGAAAATCGAAAATCCCCCGCCTCCGACCAAATCGAAAATCGAAAATCAGAAAATCGAAAATCACCCGCCTCCGACCAAATCGAAAATCGAAAATCCAAAAATCGAAAATCCCTTGATCTCGACCTTGTGGCCTTGATGATGCAGTACGGCCGCTACCTGCTCATCTCGTCGAGCCAGCCCGGTGGACAAGCCGCTAACCTGCAGGGCGTGTGGAACGACAAGATGAACGCCCCGTGGGACTCGAAATACACCATCAACATCAATGCCGAGATGAACTACTGGCCCGCCCTTGTGGGCAATCTGGCCGAGACCCAGCAGCCACTGTTCTCCATGATCCGCGACCTCAGCGAGACAGGTGCCAAGACCGCCCGTGAGATGTACGGCTGCCGCGGCTGGGTGGCACATCACAACACCGACCTCTGGCGCATAGCCGGCCCTGTCGACGGCACACCCTGGGGCATGTTCCCCACAGGCGGAGCATGGCTCACCACCCACATCTGGCAGCACTACCTCTTCACTGGCGACAAGCTGTTCCTGCGCCAGTATTACCCCGTGATGAAGGGCGCCGCCGACTTCCTGGCCGACTATATGCAGGAGTACCCCGCCGACGGCGAGCTGAAGAGTGCCGCCGGTTGGCTGATGACCGTGCCCACGGTGTCGCCCGAGCATGGTCCCCGAGGCAAGGGCACCAATGTCTGCGCCGGGTCGACCATGGACAACCAGATATGCTTCGACGTGCTTTCACAGACACTGCAGGCCGCCAAAGCCCTGGGCGAAGACACCTCCCAACTCTCGTCCCTCACCTCCCACCTCGCCAAGCTGCCCCCCATGCAGATAGGCCGCCACGGACAGCTCCAGGAGTGGCTCATCGATGCCGACGACCCCAAAGACGAGCACCGGCACATCAGCCATCTCTACGGTCTATATCCGTCAAACCAGATATCGCCATACACCCATCCCGACCTCTTTGCAGCCGCTGCCACCACCCTGCGCCAGCGCGGCGACATGGCCACGGGCTGGAGCCTGGGCTGGAAGACCAATTTCTGGGCCCGTATGCTCGACGGCGACCATGCCTTCCAGATTATCAAGAACATGCTCCACCTGTTGCCCGACGACTCCAAGATGCGCGACTATCCTGCCGGGCGCACCTATCCCAACCTGTTCGACGCCCACCCGCCATTCCAGATAGACGGCAATTTCGGTGTCTCTGCCGGCATCTGCGAGATGCTGCTACAGAGCCACGACGGTGCCGTGCATCTGTTGCCCGCCCTGCCCACGTCGTGGAGCGAAGGCCAGGTGAAGGGTCTGCGTGCCCGCGGCGGCTTCATCGTCGACGAGCAGTGGAGCGGCGGAGTGCTGACACGCGCCACCATACATGCCACACTGACAGGCACACTGCGCCTGCGCTCCTACGTGCCACTGCGCGGCAAAGGGCTCACCGTGGCACAGGGCAGATGCCCCAACCCGCTCTTTGCGCCAGCCGACATACGCCAGCCGGTGACGTCAACAGAACTGAAGACGACTGAGCACCCCGCACTGAAGAGGGTCTATGAATACGACGTACACCTCACTGCGGGGTCAACACTCACCGTAAGAACAAAGCAATAGAAGAAACGACTATGATGAAACACGCACTTACCAGCTTACTGATAAGCTTCGTCCTGGCGCCACAGGCCAGCGGCCAGAACCCCATCATCCGCGACCAGTACACCGCCGACCCCACAGCACGTGTGTTCAATGGCAAGGTCTATCTGTACCCCTCACACGACATAGTGCCGCCCGTGGGCCAGCGCAAGGACTGGTTCTGCATGGAGGACTACCACGTGTTCTCGTCAGCAAACCTCACCGACTGGACCGACCATGGCACCATCATCACCCAGCAGCAGGTGCCCTGGGGCAAGGCCGACGGCTACTCCATGTGGGCACCCGACTGTGTGGAGAGACACGGCAAGTACTATTTCTACTTCCCCGACGCCCCTCGCTCTGGCCGTGGCTTTGCCATTGGCGTGGCCGTTGCCGACAGCCCTGTGGGGCCGTTCCGCCTGCAGCCAGAGCCCATCAAAGGTGTCAGCGGCATAGATCCCTGCGTGCTCGTCGACGACGACGGCCAGGCATACATCTACTGGAGTGGCATGGGCATCCGCGGAGCACGCCTTGCCGACGACATGCTCCAGCTGGCCGACACTCTGCACGAGGTGCAGATGCCCCGCCGCGAGGGTATGCACGCCATGCCGCCCATGATGGTGGGTGGCGAGGAGATGCAGGGGCTGCCCGACGGTTTCAAGGAGGGTCCCTTCGCCTTCAAACGCAACGGCTGGTACTACCTGTCGTTCCCATGGGTGCGCGGCAGCAAGGCCAACGGAGCCAACCCCACCGAGACACTGGCCTACGCCATGTCGCGCTCGCCGCTCGGGCCATGGGACTTCAAGGGCATCATCATGGCCGAGCACCAGAACCACTGCTGGACCAACCACCACTCACTCGTAGAGTACCAGGGGCAGTGGTATCTGTTCTACCACCACAACTTCTTCTCGCCCGGCGATGACAAGCGCCGCTCGGTCTGTATTGAGCGGCTGACATTCCGCGCCGACGGCACGATAGAGGAGGTGCGCCCCACCATGCGCGGCGTTGGCATCAACCAGGCTGCAGAGAAGATAGAGGCCGACCGCTACAGCGCAGCCAGCGACGACGTCACCACAGCAGCTATCGACACCACCATAGCCTTCCGCGGCAACAGCGCCACACTGCCGCAGCAGGGCAGCTGGCTGCGCTATGCCGACGTAGACTTCAGCCAGTCGGCCGACGCCTACCTCGTGGTCAGTGCCAATGCGGCCGACAACACCGAGTTCTACGTTCGCGAGGGCAGCGCCAAGGGCAAGGTCATTGCCAAGGTGACTATGACGGTGAAGACCGAACATACACGCCCCGGCATGTCCACACCATTCCGCCGTGACCAGTCGGGCCAGTGGCTCACCATGGCCGTCAACACCAGCCACACCCCGCAGGGAGTCTGCGACCTCGTCATTACCAATGAGGGTGATGCCCCCGTCAGCATCGACTGGCTGCAGTTCAAGAACCGCCCCCACTACTTCACCACCGTAAAGCGCGGTGCTCCCCCCACTCAGCCCGATGACCAAGGCTTCATACGCCGCTGGAGGCTCATGGAGCCCATCGCCGTCGATGTGCGCTCAAATGTGGTGTTCACCAACTCGTGGCTGCGCTCAAAGTTCGACGACGAGCTGGCACGGCTGCCACAGCAGAAGAAAGCCCGGTGGCACACCCTGGACAGCGAGAACTACAACGTGAAGCTCTTCCGCTTCGCCGAGAAGTACGGCAAGCAGACCTACGGCTCCTTCTTTTGGTGCGAGACCATCATCGACTGTCCTGAGGACATCGAGGGCGTACGCCTCGCAGCGGGCACCAACGGTGCCTCGCAGTGGTGGCTCAACGGCCAGGAGGTGCTGCTGCTTGAAGGCGACCGCCGCATGGTAGAAGACGACGGAATGTCGCCACGTCTCACGCTGAAGAAGGGTCACAACGTGCTGCGCTGTGCCGTAGTCAACGGTCCAGGACTGAGCGACATGTGCGCCCGCTTCGTCGACGAGCAGGGCAAACCCGTGACTGCCTACCAGCTTGCAACTGCTGACAATTAGACAGATTTTCGATTTACAATATTTTCGATTTACAATATTTTCGATTTACAATATTTTCGATTTACAATATTTTCGATTTTCGATTTGTCAGCCACATGGCATTTCTCACTTCTCATTTCTAACCAAACTCCTCACTCTACACTCCTCACTCCACACTACACACTCCTCACTCCACACTCCACAAAAAAGCAAACGACAATGAAGACAACACACATACTGTGCACCGCACTTCTCACCTCACAGTTCTCCCTTCTCGCCTCTTTGGCGCAGAGCGGTGAACCATACATCCACGACCCCTCGACACTGGCCCAGTGCGACGGCAAGTGGTACACCTTCGGCACCGGTGGCGGTGGTCTCATCAGCACCGACGGATGGTCGTGGCACAGTGGTGCCGAGCGCCCCGGCGGTGGTGCCGCCCCCGACGTGCTGCAGATAGGCCAGCGCTACCTCTGCATCTACGGAGCCACCGGCGGCGGGCTGGGTGGCGGTCACAACGGCCGCATACTCACCATGTGGAACAAGACCCTCGACCCCCAGAGCCCCGACTTCCGCTGGTCCACCCCCGTCGAGGTGTGCAGCAGCGACGGCATGGAAGACCAGGACGCCATAGACCCATGCCTGCTCCTCGACCCCACCACCGGCCGTCTATGGGTCAGCTACGGCACATATTTTGGCACCATACGCCTCATAGAGCTTGACCCAGCCACCGGCCACCGCATGAAGGGCAATAAAGAGCGCGACATAGCCATCGACTGCGAGGCCACCGACCTCGTCTACCGCGACGGATGGTACTACCTGCTGGGCACCCACGGCACCTGCTGCGACGGCGTCAACAGCACCTACAATATAGTGGTGGGGCGCGCGCGCTCGGTCGAAGGGCCATACCTCGACAACGTGGGGCGCGACATGTTCCACGGCGGAGGCCGCATGGTAGTCTGCGCCGGCGACCGCAAGACTGGTCCCGGACACTTCGGACGTACCGTCATAGACGAGGGCGTCGAGGTGATGTCGTGCCACTACGAGGCCGATTTCGACCAAGGTGGCCGCTCCGTTTTAGGCATACGCCCACTGCTGTGGCGCGACGGGTGGCCCGTGGCCGGAGACCGCTTCAAGGAGGGCACCTACACCATCACCAGCCAGCGACGGGGCTACTCGCTGGAGCTCAGCGTCGACTTCGCGCGTATGAAGCAAGAGCGACAGGGATGGTTCAACCGCGAGGCCATGCAGAAACCGCCCGTGCCCATAGCCAACCAGACACTCGACGAGGTGAAAGACACATGGCCAGAGGGCACCATCGGCGTGCGCTGCAGCGACTACATGTTCCGCCCGTGGCAGCACTGGACCGTCACCGCCGTGCCCGAGGCCGGAGGCTATCTCAGCAGCCCCTACTACAAGATCACCATCGCAGGCACCAGCCGTGCACTCGCTGCCACAACAGAGAGAGAGCTCACCACCGTACCCGCCTTCACCGGGGCCGACGAACAGCTGTGGCGCATAGAGCAGCTCACCGACGGCACCTTCCGCATCATGCCGAAGGCCATACCCGGCATCCAAGGCACCAACACCACACTCTGCATATACTCTGCCGGCGACAGCACGCCCACACTGGCCCGCTACGACTTTGGCAGCGACAACTCGAAGTGGAACCTGAAAAACACAGACAGATAGCGACATGACAGAACTGAACCTGCCACAATACGAGATACGCCTGCGGGAGCAGGGCGGGCGACGCCAGATCTTCGACTTCCTGCGCCGCCGCTACGTGGCCCTGACACCCGAAGAGTGGGTGCGCCAGCACTTCGTACACTTCCTGACCGACCACAAGGGCTACCCCCAGGGGCTGCTGGCCAACGAGGTGGAGCTGCGCGCCGCCGGGAAAAGACTGCGCTGCGACACCGTGGTCTACGACACCGCCCTGCAGCCACGCATGATCATCGAGTACAAAGCACCCGACATAGAGCTCACACAGCGCGTCTTCGACCAGATAAGCGTCTACAACCTGTTGCTGCGCGTCGACTACCTCGTCGTCTCAAATGGCCGCCAGCACTACTGCTGCCAGATGGACTACGAGCGCCACAGCTACCACTTCCTTGACGACATACCCAACTACCAACAGACAGAACAGAGAGAATGAACGGACTCGTACTTGAAGGGGGAGCGCTGCGCGGACTATTCACCTGCGGCATCATCGACGTGATGATGGAGCACGACGTGTGGCCCGACGGCATCATAGGCGTCTCGGCGGGAGCCGCCTTCGGCTGCAACTACAAGTCGAGGCAGCCAGGGCGCGCCATACGCTACAACCTGCGGTTCGCCCGCGACCGCCGCTACAGCGGGCTGTGGTCGCTGCTCTCCACTGGCAACTACTACAACGCCGCCTTCGCCTACCACACCATGCCCCACCTGCTCGACCCTTTCGACGACCGTGCCTTCGACCAGAGTCCTATGCACTTCCACGTGGTGTGCACCGACGTCACCACCGGCAAGGCTGTCTACCGCGAGCTCACACACAGCAACGACGAGGCCTACGACTGGATACGCGCCTCGGCGTCGATGCCACTGGCCTCGCGCGTGGTGACCCTGGGCGGCCACCGGCTGCTCGACGGCGGCGTAAGCGACAGCATACCCCTCGAGCACTTCGAGCAACTGGGCTACAACCGCAACATAGTGGTGCTTACCCAGCCACTGGGCTACCGCAAAGGCCACAACCGCCTAATGCCGCTCATGCGTGTGGCCCTGCACCGATATCCACGCATGGTCGAGGCCCTGGACCGCCGCCAACTGATGTACAACGCCCAGCTCGACTACGTGGCCCAGGCCGAGAGTCAGGGCCGCTGCCTGGTGATAAGACCCGACGCCCCGCTGCCCATAGGCCACACCTCGCACGACACCCGACTCATGCAGCAAGTCTACGACATGGGACGCGCAAAGGGAGAGAGCTGTATAGACGAAGTGGAAAAGTTCTGGTCGAAAAACTCTATGTCAGCCTTTCAGTTGCGGTGAAAACGACCTTGACGAGTTTTGATGCTTTGCTCTCCGCTTATCCATCCATTGATATAAGTGCCATGGGCTTCCCCCGTGAAATACGAAAATTCGTATTTCACGGGAAATCCAAACAAATTGTAAATCCGAACAAATATCATATATTTCCTCAAAATAGGAAGATTATAGGTGATAGTTGTTCGGATTTCATTCATAGGTCAAAAGCAGCCTGAAGAGCCGATGTCTTACCTCTCCAAATAGGAGATTCACTGACCTGCAGACCACTTTCTATCTTCTTGACGGCATCCTCACGTATCTTGGGCGTTATGCCTAAATAAGTCATGGTCGTAGTTACGCTCTTATGGCCGAGCATTTTGCTGATTTGGAATACGGACATATTGTTCTCCAGTGCATGGGTGGCCGCAGAGTGCCTGAACTGGTGGGAATGGAGATCTTGTGGAACATCTTCGCATGTGGCATGGGCTATCTTCGCATATTTTTTGAGCTGCTTGTTCACCCCTTCCTCGCTTTGTTTCACCCTGTTTCCTTTGTGTTTGGAATAGAAGAGGAGTGCCTCATGGTCAGGGTTGCCCCCATGCTGTATGTCAATGTATTTTCTCAGATATTTCAGGAGTTTCTCCGGCAGGAAGAGCGTCCTGCTCACCCTACCTTTACCTATTACGGTTACGAATGCAGGATTTTGATTCATGTGCAGTTCTCCAATCTTGATTGACAACACTTCGTCCAGGCGGGTCGCCGTGGTGTAGAGGAACACCATGAGGGTTGAGTATTTCAGCCCTGATGCAGTTTCTGTCCCGGCAGCCTTTATCAGTGCATTGATGGCATCCTGCGAAAGCGGATTCACCATTTTCGGGTTCATGTCCCTCCTTAGTTTGATGGCAGATGCCTTGGCATACAGCCAGAGCAGTGAGGCATCCTTCCGTGCGGCATATTTCAAGAACGCCCTTATGGAGGCAAGACGTACGTTGCAGGTTTGAGCCTTGCAGTTCTTCACGTCACAGAGCCAGTCAAGGAATTTGCTGATGAGGGGCTCGTCAAAATGACTCACAGAAAAGCCCATAGGCTTGACTTTGCAAACCTGTTCCAGGTACTTCAAGTATAGCTGCATGGCCACCTTGTGGTTCTTGACCGTATGCACGCTTCCACATCTGGCCGCCTCCCCGATAAAGTCACGGAAATGCTCACCGAATTGCTGTAGTTCGCTCTTCTTCATGGCTCTGGTATTGTATGTTGCAGTGTATCGCCCATAATCTCATCATATATGTCCGCAAACCTTGGGACAAGATGATAATAGTACAGTGTGCTGTCAAGGCTCCTGTGCCCCATGCTCCTGCTCAGCGCAAGCAGTTCCTCCGTAATCTCATACCCTCTGTTTGGCATGGCATTGACATTGTGTACGGCATAGTGATGCCTGAAGGAGTAGACCACCACTCCTCTGCGCATGTTGTACTTCCTCCACAGTTTCCTGAAATGGTATGCGAGCCAGTCCTTGGGATGGTATCCGCCTTTCCAGTCCGGAAAGAAAGGATGGCGCGACGGCATCAGCCTCTCCATCTTTGCATCGTACTTGCGTATTAGGGCGAGCATCGTTTCGTGCAACACGACAGTATGCTCATTATAGCCCTTTCCGTGACGGATATGTATGATGCCGTCCTCCAAGTCCACGTCAGCCCTCGTCAGGAGTCGGGCCTCGCACCCGCGCATGCCGCTGCTGTAGAGAAGCCTGAAGATCGCAGGAAACTCCAAGGCGTTCAGTGACTGAGCATCATGAACGAATCCGTGGCTTCGGATTACCTCTGTCTCGTCGCAGGCACGGAAGAAATTGCGCAATTCTGCTTCCGTGAACAGGACGGGGTCGCCAGCGGGCATCTTCTTCTCCAAGGGTACGGGAGAGAAGAGGAAGTCGTTCCTCCTGTTTAAGTATTCGATGAAGGCATTGAGGGAACCCACCCGTGAGGCCTGCGTAGTGCCAGACTCCTTGGGACGCCTTGCGCCCCATCTGTCAATCTTGTCTTGGGTGAACCACGGGTCTCCCGGATATTCCTTCTTACAGAAGCTGAGCATGTAACGCAGGTGCTTCACCGTCGTCATACTGAGCCGTGAGACTTCGCGGAACCGAATGTATGCATCAAGAGCATCTTCAAAGCAGACCTGTTTCATCGTCCATGTAGGTTTTACTGTTGACGGGGTAGTATTCAATGCTTATCGCACATCTGCGAAGCAGCTCAGCGCTGCATGAGAGATAGGACTCTACAGTCTGGGGCGACCTGTGTCCCATGACGTTTGATATGACAGACATGTCCGCGCCGTCTTGCAACATGCTGACGGCAAGGTGATGACGGAGCAGATGGAGACCGCGCCTCCTTCCGTCCTGTCTTATGCCTGCAAGCCTGTAGAGCTTCACACTGACATCATAGACCTCACGGCCTTTCATCGGCCTGACCCACTTGCTCTCCGTCAGGAAGATGTGGTCTGACTTGTATTCCGGCCTTTCCTCTGTAATGTAGCGGAACAGGGCATTGCCAACTGCAGGAATCATGGGTACACGCACAACGCCACGGGTCTTTGACTGAACCAGGCAAATCTCGTCCTTTTCCCAATCCACTTCGCTGAATCTCAGATTGGCGATGTCCGTACTCCTCAGTCCCGTAAACATGGCCAAAATGCAGACGCTCCTGTTCCGAAGAGACAGCTTGTCCTCGCTCATAATCACATCTCTCAAGGCTTTGACCTCACTGTCGGTAAGGAAGTCGCATACTTTCTGGCAGCGGGGAATCATCGGGAGAATGCGTATGATTCTTTCCAGTTCACTCCCAGCTAAGACAGGCCTGCAGTCTTGAAGGACGGACTTGATGTAACGGCACTGGTCGCCACCTATCTTTCCCTGTGTGAAATAGGCATGGATGTCATCCTCCGTGATTTCCTGAAAACAGTTCCTCCCAAGATTGGCCATATACAGCAGGAAGGCACTTGCAACAGCCTTGTAAGTCTTTACGGTCTTAGGCATCAGACCTCTTGCCAGTGCTATCGGCGAGTAGGACTCACGCAGACTCTTGAACTCAGGGGGAAGTAGCGCATAGACAGCCTCCTTCAGTGGACGTTTGTAGTTTACAACGGGGAGTGTACCCTCGATGTCGAAATCCCTGACAATACGCATGGCTCGTCTCCTGTTGTAGCCAGCAGCCTTGCATATAGCCTTCTCATAGTCAGAGGAACTGGGAGACTCTGACCAACACGCCATCTCCTCTATGGCTTTCTCTACATAGGCAATACTGCCCTTTGCATAGCCAACGTCTGACATGTATCCAAGCAGACGATGGAAACGTAATCTGTAATCCTTTTGTTCTTGCATATGCTTGTAATTGTAATATGACGATTACAAAATACAAACAAATGTTATGGAAAACAAACTTTTACGCAGCTATTTCAATCAAGAAGTTCGGATTTACAATTTGTTTGGATTTCCCGTGAAATACGAAAATTCGTATTTCACGGGGGAAGCCCATTGCGTTGATGTCAATGGACGGGTAGGAACTGAGTAGGGCATCAATCTTTGCCTTCATGTCGTTGTTCGGCGAAATGATGTCAAGGAAGTATTTAA
>Ga0310694_10002916_pt1 | contig 17043 bp, 8 predicted proteins | sample 174DNAGHGhighgp2_FD_203884 | JGI IMG/M metagenome (GOLD analysis project Ga0310694, IMG submission 203884) | Sheep rumen microbial communities from Palmerston North, Manawatu-Wanganui, New Zealand - 1742 DNA GHGhigh gp2 (v2) (version 2) | ecosystem: Host-associated > Mammals > Digestive system >... | reverse complement strand
GAAGTATATCCTGTTGAGCCTGTCAATCTGCTCCTGAACTTGCTCTACCTCTCTCGGAATAACGCGTTGCAACGTATCTATCCGGCTGGTCCATACGCTGTCGTTGCGGGCGATGGTTTGCAAGGTCGTGTCCGAATGTTGCACAATCCTCGTACGCGGCTTATCCACGCTGTGCCAATGCACACCTATCTTCACGCCCGCTTGCCACGGACGCAACGCACTACCTGCAACGCACTTGGTAGGAAGGATGCCGCAATAAGGTTGCATATTCAGTTTCGGGAACTTGTCAGTCTTCCAGCCTATATCCGTAAGTTTGGCATTCTGTATATCCATTACGGTATAATGTCCGTACACGCCTATCAGAAAATCTGTATGTTTGCTCATCTTTATCAGCAACCCGAGGTCCATAAACGCGGTCGCTGTAAACTGTTTCACGCTCTGCTTGCCTTGCGTGCCGGCATAATCGATCGTCCCAAACTCATGCGTATCATGCAGTTCAGCACCTCCGCGATGCGGGTACTCGCCCCAATGTTCTACTTTACCGCCTACCACGTGGTAGTTCGACATCACAGTATAGGCCGGAGCCGCTCCAAGTGACATGAAGAATCCTGCCTTATCCTGCTTTCCCCACGCCTGAATCTGCAACGATACCGGCACACCTACGGTGTGTATCGTTTGCCGCTCACGCCAGTTGCTAACCGACGCGTGGTGGTTGTAATACTCGCCGTCGCTGTCAACTATCCCACTCTCGATATCGGGAACATACGTCCCGTCAGCCTGTTTCTTCACGCCGGGATACAAAATGTCTCCGCTCAGATAGCCGTGCGACGTATAGTTGCTCAACCACGCGCCAACGCCTATGCCTACGTTCGGATGGAAGAAATACGCATATTGCAGCTGCACAACACCCGATACTGCCGCCTGCTCATGACCTGTGGCGGACATATTCGCGTTATCCGGGAGTTGGAGATCTTTGCGCAAAAATCCATATCCCACATTACCTATACCTGCTCCGCCATGGATCTCGACATAATGTCCCTTGCGCGAGGCTGGAGCTTCTTCTACTACTGTATCCTGACGGGTTGTTATGGTTCGCAATGTGTCGTTGTACATGTTCACTTCCAGCGAACGCACTTCTACCAGACTGTCCACCGACAACGGGTCAACCGGCAGCGATACACGCTGTTCCGCATGACGCACTTCCAGCAGTTCATGACCCGCCAAACGCTCGGTTACTACCTCCTGGGCAAAGATGCAACGACTTATCGCTATAGCCGACAATATGATTAAGGTTCGTTTAGTACACATTGATCTTTATCGTTGTTTGAGTTGTTCCGCCTTGTAGTTGTAACAAATATAATCCCGCTGCCTCTGGCACGGTTATCACGGTTTCATTGCCACGGATCTCCATGCTTGCAACACGTTGCCCGGTGATCGTCAACAGGTCGGCACGCACATTGCCCGGATACGTCTTGCTTACCGTCACGCTTGTACCAGCAGCCACATGAGTCGGATAGACTGCATAACCGTCCACCCGTATATCCTCCACTGCCGTATGATCAGCCGAACGCGGACACTCTTCAAACGTGTGCGCACAGGTCTGTTCTACTTTGCCGTCCTTGCGGGTCATTTCGCAATAATACGTGTCACTCGTTCCCGCCATAGGTTTGGAGCCGGTATAGTAACGTTGCTTGGTCTCACCCGGCAGTTTCTTGTCGTTCTTGTACCACTGGTAGCCGACGAACAAGCTGTCATGGTTGTCCACAAAGATGACGTTATCCCACTTGCGATAGACGCGTCCCTCGGTGCAGCAGACAGTGAACTCCGGAGCTATGGATTTAGCCTCTTTCTCTGTATTTGGCCACTCGAAATAGGCTTTGAACTTATGCTCCTTAGCTGTCAGTGTATCCAGTTTGATACTGAACCGATGCCAGGTCTTGCTATCCCACGCCGGTTTGCTTACCTCTTTGTTCCACACCTTCTTGCTTGTTGTCAGATCTTCTACAACGAGTTTGCCTTTAGGGTTGGTGTACTCCACGCCAATCTTCACCTCATACTCGGTCTCATCACACGCCATCGGTTGCGCTACTGCCGTCATTTGATAGATCTTCGGCTCATGAGTCACGACCGTGTACTCTTGATATATACTAACGGTACGCGTCGGGCTGCTTACAGCACGGAACTGGATATCGTCCAGTGCAAAGTCGTTGCCGGTATTCAGCTCGTTGGTATTAAGGTTGATAACCGAGATGGTTACATTGTCGGCATTGGCTTTCGCTGTGAATGTTGCGGAGCACTGATGCCAGCGGTTGTTACGGAACTCGGCACTACCCAAATCCAGCACACTGCCTAACTTCTCCGTTTTACCGTTGTACTCGATCTGGAACTGGAGTTTGGCGGCATTGTCCATCTCACCATAGTTATTGATATTTGCCGCCCAGAATGAGAACAGGTAGGTTGTACCTTTTCGCAATTTCAAATTCTCGTTATTCGCGGTTTGGGCCAGCCATGCTTTCTTTCCCTCTACGCCATCAGACGCAGCGTCAAACATAGCAAAGTAGTCACCGTCACGAGGTGTAACTTTGGCAAAGGTATAAAAGAAGTTGTTGGTATTTTTCACCACAGCAAAGCCGTTATCCGCCCAGCCGGAAGGATTGATATCTGCAGCAGTGTTTGTGTAAAAATCAATGGGGGTATCGCCCGTTTGTGGATATTGTCCCCAGAAGATATAATCGCTGATGGTTGACTTCTCACCTTTGGTTCCGTAATTGAACGAAGGGGTCTCATAGTCGCCGTTGGTCATCAGGTTTTTCATATTCACCTCCGGATCGGAATACTCAATATACGTATAGGTAACCGTGTTGGGTGTGTTATATGCAGGCGTAACCAGTTGCTGCTCATTCACTGCCGTGTCCTTGGATCCAACCATCCATTTGTATTCAGCTTTCGGGTTAGCGCCTTCAGGTTCCAGCGTTGCCGTTTGATCGACAAGCACATCTACACGTTTCGCATCCGGCTTCACAGCTGACGATGGTGCTTTTACATTTGGCAACGTCTTGGAGCAACCGGTACTACCGCTGAACTTTGCAGTAACATTGGCAGTATTGCCATTGGCAGGCAGCCCGCGCAACGAGAAGGTCTGCGGAGTCGCTGCGTTCTTGATTGTTGTATCTTTTTTAAAGCTGCCCTCTTGATAGGATATGACCAGATTGCCGTCAGCCTTGCCAAACGCAACCATTCCGTCCAACGTATAGGTGTTGTCATCCACATTCACAGCCGAAGCCGCTACCTCAAACGCCGTTATCGTGCAATCCAAATCACAATCCTTGGCCCCCTCCGTTGTCACTTTGATCAGTCGCCTGCCAGCCTTCTTGGCGGAGTGAAGATAGTAGTACACCACGCCCGATTCCGGCAGGTTATTCTTCAGTATATCTTTGTCCTGCTCACCGTTACGACGCGTCTTGCCTGCATAGCCATCCACGGAAGTCCAATTGCTGCCGTCAGAACTCTTGAACCAACCGTGGCACTGCACATTATCATAGTCGTATGCCGTTTTGCCTGCATTGAGTTTCACGCGCAGCGAGAACGGACCGCCCATAGCACTCGGGCACACCACAATCATCTCTGTCTGACCGGACATCGCCGATGCATACGCGGCAATCTTTTCCGCGGTTGGCGTATATGTCTGCCAGTCCGAACCGTCACCGCCTTGCCAGAACTTATCCAGACAGTTGCGGTCTGCTGCATCCGGTGCATCCGGGATCGTTATGTCACCTGTCTGATTCCAAACATTATTCCAGTTCCCGGCGGCATCGCTGCTGTTCTTGCGCACCACTATACATCTGTTGACGTTATCCGCAGGCATATCGCCGGCATACAGATTACCGTTCTCCTTGGTTAACTTGACAAACTTACCGGTACTGTTGCCGTCCTTCCAAACATACAGGAACAGGTTCGCATTGTCCACCGACCAATTAAACTTACCGTCACCGTCACGCTCGCTTTGATTGGCATTCACATAGATCTTCTCCCCTTTCTCGAACGTTCGGGCATAGATGCTTGCTGACAACATACTCAGCATAGCCAATGTTATGATATATTTTATTGTTTTCATGATTGCTAATTTTCTTGGTTCTGTTCGTTATGTCACAATCTCGTGTGACAGGATCTATTCTATAATCAGTATCTCTACGCGCCTGTCAAGCGAAATATTGTTATCCACACGCTCCTCATTTGCAATTCGTGCACCATAGTTTTTCACCTCTAATTGTGCCTCAGGAATACCCAGTGACACGAGGTACTTCTTCACCGCCGTTGCACGGTTGAGCGCCAACCGCTCGTTGTACTCCAACTGTCCCTCCTCCGAAGCATGTCCGCCGATTATAATATGGTTAGGAACCTCTTTGAGGATAGCGTAGATATCGCGCAGATACTTCTTCGACTTGTTGTTCAGGTTGTAACTGTCAAACGCAAAATAAATCTTGTTGAGTTTATCCACTTTCTTCTGGATTACCTTGATCTCCAGTTTGGGTGCCCGTTGGAAGGTATCTATCCGCTCCACCACGTCTGTTTCCACACGTTCGACGGTTCGCAAGGTTGTATCCGCACGCAGCAGGTAATCGTAGTGCTGCTCGGTGTGAGTCTTGGGCTTATCGAAGTGGTGCCAATGGATTCCCACTTTCACGCCCGCCGCCCACGGACGGGTTGCACCCTCACGCAAGTTGGTGGCATACAAGCCTTTGTACTCGTCCATAAAGGTGGACGGCCCCACGCGCTGACCGTCTGCCCAACCGAACGGTGCTGCATTCTCCCCGGCATCCGAAGGCAGGTACTTCGAAGTCACAGTTTCAGTCACCACATTGTTCGGTGTAAAGTGCCCGTACAAGCCGATCATCAAGTCCAGTTCGCGCGTCAGGTTGACCAGCGCACCTACTTCTGCAAACAATGTCGCCATAGGTTTGACACTCATCTTTCCGTGCGCTGTAGGCTTATCGGTATATAAGTTCGGGTTATCGGTGTTACGGGCATACTCATGATCTTCCATCGCGTCGAGCGTCAATCCCCACTGCGTGTACTCGCCGAAATGCTCTACATCGCCTTCTACGAGTTTGTAGTTCTGCATAACGGCAAAAGCCGGTGCTATACCCAGAGCTCCGAATATCCCCACTTCACCTGCCTCGTTCCACCACTGAGTCTGCAGCGAAATAGGTATACCGATATTGTATATGCTTGTGCGCTCGCGCCATGCGTATATGCGCGCCGTGTGGTTGTAATGCGGCTCGCCGTCGGTATCCGTTCTGTCTTCATAGAAGAAATCCGTGTACTCTTTTCCGTTCGCCAGCGATGCCACCGATGATAGGTTCTCCAGCCACAATCCGGCTCCCACGCCCCAATGCTCGTGAAAGAAATAGGCGTATTGCAACTGCGCGCGACCGGAAAAGAAACCCGTCACCTTACCGCCATGGTCTTCGTTCAGACGAAAACCTATCGAACCGTAACCTCCACCGATATATGCTTGCACATAATGTCCTTTCCGGCTGGTGGAGTCCGCGTAGGTAACCATTGTATCTATCCGCGGCACACTGTCCTCACTATACCGCACCACACGGATCGTGTCAATATACGTATGAACAAACTTTGTCGTCACACGCACCAGACTGTCACGCGAAGCCTCAATGAGCGGCAAGGTCTCACGCTGCGTCTGTTGGTCGGTCACATAAGGTTGATCCATACGTAACTCCTCCCGCGCATTGGCGGGCACCTCCAGCCTGCTCTGCCCCATGACAGGCAGAACGGCGAGGGTCAGAAACGTAATGAGTAGTTGATGTTTCATGGTATATGTAATTGCTGTCAGCCAAGATTGGCTGACTCATTCTATTTTTTTCAGTTGTGCATTCGTATAATAATACGCCAAAATCTGCTCGTACGTATATCCTTTGTCCGCCATTACGGCAGCACCTATCTGGCAGAGACCAACGCCGTGCCCCCAGCCTTTGCCGCGTAGCACAAAATCTGTTTCCTCACGCTCCACTTCGAACGCCGAACTGTACAGACACGTTCTGCTCAGCCACTTGCGTATCTCCAGTTCCTTGCCCACAATCATCTTGTGCTTGCTGCCCACGATCTCCAATTCGTATATCCGTCCGCTTGGGCCACGTTTCACAGGTCGCAACGCTTCTATCTCCCCGAAATCTACGCCTGACTTCTCACGAATAATCGCTGCCAGTTCTTCTGCCGTGTAGCGAACTGTCCATCGGTAGAAGTCCTGCGTCTCCTGATCATAATTGTTCAGCACCTGACTCAGCACCCGCGCATCTTTCGTATTGCAATACGGACACTCCACGCTCTCCAGATACCTGTAGTGCCGCGGTGCCCAGGCTGTCTCAAACTCCTCCGTTCTTCCGCCGCAACACTTGTAGAACCGCGTATCGCATATCGCATTATTGTCCGTCGGGTCCACCAGCACCACACCTCGCGTTGCCTCCACCGCTTCACGCACACGTGCCGCAGCCTCGGGGTGCTCGTCTCTTCTGGTTATACCTTCATAACGCTGGCAGTGATCGTCGGCACAGACATCAAACCCCACATGCGCATCCCTCTCGTACCACACGATCCGCCGATCTGCGGATATCTGCCAACCAGAACTGCTTTTATCTTTGAGCGAAACGTTCTTTTCTCTTTCAGCGTTAGCGGTCTCCCGTTTCATGGGGCGTAAGAGCCATGAGCGGGAGATTACCGCATGTGCTTTCAGCAGTTCGATATTCGAGGTGGCGGCCATCTCCGAGGTGATAACCGATGTCAGGTAATCCTCCACATCCAGCGTATTGATAGCAGTCTTCGTTCCGTCACCGTTATCGCGGATTTCCATCGTACCCTCGAAGAGTTGGTCTTCCGTTCTGTCCCAATGAAAGCCTATACCTATCCGCACGTCGTGCAGCAACACGCCTTCCGGCCGTTGTTCCCACCGTATATCCGGTGCAGTCAGTATGCCTACGCGTATGTTCACTGCTTCTTGTTTGAGGAAATACGGGCTTTTAACTCCCACGTACGAATCCTATCCTTATAGAAGTTATTCGCATTCATTGCCACAATATCACAGTTGGCATCGGAGTTGTCCTCCCAGCGGCGGCAGTTATACACTACATCATAGATTCGCCCTATCTGGTACTCGCGGCTGACACGTAATCCTACGGCGTAATCCTCGCCGTACTTCGTTGTCGGGAAGTTGATTGTACGCAGCAGCGGCGTATAGAACCCTCGCGGTGCACCCAGGCCGTTGATACGCAGTGCATTGTTTCTTCCGTTCTCGGGTGTCCACTCCTTATGGTCGATCACTCCCGGCGGCAACTCGTTACCGTCAAAGTCCGTCATTCGGTACGTACCTACCACCATAGCGCAGTTCTGCTCATGGAATGCGTCGATGAACTTCTGCACGGTTGTTTCGTCGTAGTACGTATCATCGCTGTCCAGCTGGATGGCAAAACGTCCGCACTTAGGGTGGTGCAATGCCATGTTCCAGTTGCCGCCTATGGCGTGCCAACTCTTATCCTGGGCAATGTATATGAGGTTCTCGTGTCCCTCAGCCACGATTGCCTTGATCTTGTCGATTGTGCCGTCCTCGCTGTTGTCGTCCACGACGATCACGTTGAACTTGTACGGCTCGCGCACCTGCTGACTCAGCGCGCTGCGGATAGCAGACTCTATCGTCCTTACTCTGTTCTTGCAGGGGATAACCACACTGGCCTCATACTCAAACTCGCCCTCGCTCATATCTACATCTTTGAACACGGGCTCCAGGTATCCGCCTATATCCTTCAGGTGACGCGTCACGGCTTTTTCCATCTCTATCTGCACGCCGCGGTTCTTGGGGTCAACGTAGTCAAACAGTTTCTCGCCCGACTTGCGCATATCCAGTTCTACGTCGTAGTACAGATACTCGTTGATATGCTCCAGCGCACCATTTTGACTGACTTTCAGTCGCAGATCGTACAATCCCGCATACTGATAATCCACATCCATCCGGCTGACAGCCTCTTTCAGCGCCGAGGTGCGGTACAGCAGCACCGAACCGAAATCAAAATCGTCACGCAGTGCACCCATCTGGTAGTCAATCACCGGAGCGTTCGTTCGCACACTGCCCGACTGGTTGAAGTGATCGGCATACACCATTGCCGCACCGCTGTCTTCCAGCAGAGCTTCCATCCGCTCCAAGGCGAACAGCACGAACGACAATGTCGTGTACTTCGTATAAATCAGCGTATAGGGTGTATGCGTCTGTGCAGCTATCTGCCGCACGTTGGCGGTTGAACGTATATCGCCTTTCATGTAGTGTACCTCAGCCACCAGCTCCTGTTTGCTCAGGTTCTGAACTGTGGCTTGTACTTGTTGCTCCGACTGATACGGAACAAAACATGTGATGTTTTTCATTATCTTATTGATTGTTTTACTTATCACTATTCGGGTGTAATTATCTTTGTGAATTTGTTTTGAGCAGATTTGTGTTTTCTCGTGAGGGAGTTATGTGGGGCATAATGACCGAACGAAAAACGCAAAGATGCCAAAAGAAATCACAAAGGACGATATTGTACGAATGCTTCTATCGCTTCATAGTTCGCAAGTCCCAGTTTCGCATACAACTCCGCTGTAGCATGGTTCCTATCCTCCGCACGCTGCCAGAACAGTCGCTCGTCGTTGCCCATGAACGGTGCACTCTCCATCTGCGACTGGTGCTTGAGTATAGCGTTGCGTTTGGCGCGGAGTTCTTCCGGTGACATTGGCACTGCCATCTGTATCAGGTCAACGCCCCACTCCATCCATGCGCCGCGGTACATCCATATACGGCAACCTTTCAGCCACTCGTCCCAAGCCTCGGTCTGCTTCAGATCATCTATCGCTGCCAACACAGCATCCGTGCAGACGCGGTGCGTGCCGTGCGGGTCAGCCAGGTCGCCGGCTACGAAGATCTGGTCGGGCTTGATTTCCAGCAGCAGGTCCTCTACAATTCGTATATCTTTCTCCGTCAACGGACCTTTCTTGATCGTGCCGGTCTCGTAGAACGGCAGATTGAGGAAGTGTATATGATCCAACGGCAGCCCCATGTGCCGGCAGGCGGCTGTCGCCTCGCCGCGACGGATCAACGCCTTGATATCCAGTATCTCGCGTGTATCCTGGTCGCCTATCTTCTCCTTGCTGAAGAAGTTCAGATACTCGTCATACTTCTTGTCTATCACCTTGTCTTCGGGCAGGTACATTGCTTTGTATCCCTTGATAAAGTCCATGAACCGAACCACCTCGTCGTCGCACACTGCTATACAGCCCGAGGTCTGATAGGCTATATGCACATTGTGTCCCTGCTTGATCAGTCGTGCGAACGTGCCGCCCATACTGATCACATCGTCGTCGGGGTGCGGCGAGAAGATCACCACGTTCTTCGGGAACGGCTTAGCCCGCTCCGGGCGATTGCTGTCATCTGCGTTCGGCTTGCCGCCCGGCCAACCCGTGATGGTATGTTGCAGATCGTTGAATACTTTGATGTTACAGTTGTATGCCGAACCGAACAACGTGATCAACTCTGCCAAGCCGTGATCGTTATAGTCCTTGTTCGTCAACTTCAGTATCGGTTTGTCGGTCTTCTCGCACAGCCAAACGATAGCCTTGCGTATCAGCTGGTCGTCCCACTCGCAACTGGTCACCATCCACGGCTTGCTTATTCGTGTCAGCCGGTCGGCTGCCGACAGGTCAAGGGCTATATGTGCGTTCGACGCCAACTGCAGTGCCGAAGCGGGACACGCGGGCGAGGCTTCCTGCTCTATCGCCCTGGCCACCTGAGCAGCCTTATGATCGCCCCACGCCACTAACAGAATCTCGCGCGCCTTGAGTATAGTACCTATACCTATCGTTATCGCGCTCATCGGCACGGACTCGGCGTTGCCGAACATCTCACTCGCATCGGCGCGGGAGTTGTTGTCCAGCAGCACCAGACGTGTCTCGCTATTGAATTGCGAGCCGGGCTCGTTGAAGGCAATGTTGCCGCCGCGACCTATTCCCAACAGCATAAGGTCAATACCGCCCAGCTCCTGTATCGTGCGCTCGTACGCAGCACAGGCATCGATAATATCTTCTTTCGCCAGCGTGCCGGGTATAGCAATCACGTTCGCAGGCAGCAGACCTACCTTGCCGATAAACTGCTCCTCCAGCTGCCCCAGACAACCTGCATCCTCCGAGGCGAGCGGATAATACTCATAGCCCACCACCAGTACCACGTTCCGGAAACTCAATCCACCTTCGTGCAGACGTATCAGTTCTGCGAAAATGTCTTGCATCGAACGGCCTGTCATCATACTCAGCACGAACTTCTTGCCCTCCTTCTGTCGTTGGGCAATCAACTCGGCTATATGCTGTGCCACGGCTATGGCACCTTCCTTGCCGGTCTCGTAAATGGTGGTTTTCACCTTTTCCATCCGGCTTACACGCGACAGCTCGAACACGTCGTCGGGCTTGTACAATTTCTTCGCCACATGGCTCAAAGAAATCTGTGAACTCAAGTTCGTTCTCATGGTGTTATGTTTTTTTACTCTAGTCGCCTATAATTATGGTCGCCTGGTAAATTCATTGCAATCTCTTGATTGCTACCTCAACTCTTCGGATCACTTCGTCTTTTCCCAGTACATCGGTTATTGCCCAGATATGCGGACCGCGTGCTGCGCCTACCAGGCAGATTCGGAACGCGTTCATCACTATTCCCAGACCGTAGCCTTTCTCTTCTATCCACGGCAGCACGGTGGCATCCAGCGCCTCGGCGCTCCAGTCTTTCTGCTCTTTCAGCACCGCAAGCAGTTCTTTCATGTGCTGCGGTGAATCTTCTTTCCAGCGTTTCTTCAGCGACTTCTCGTCATACTCCTCAGGTGCCACAAAGAAGAAGTTACACTGCTCCCACAGTTCGCTCACGAACGACACACGCTCTTTCATCAACCCAATGATATGCGCTACTTTCTCCTTGCCGATGTTCTTCACCGCGCGCTCACCGATCTTTTCGACCAAGATTGGGCGAAACTCTTCCGCCAACTGCTCATTGCTGCGCAGCTGCAGGTACTGGTGGTTGAACCATTTGCCCTTCTCGTAGTCGAACTTCGCGCCCGACTTGCTCACTCTCTCCAGCGAGAACTGACTGATCAGTTCGTCCATCGAGAACATCTCCTGGTCACCCGAAGCGTGCCAGCCTAACAGCGCCAGGAAGTTAATCACCGCCTCGGGATAGTATCCGCTCTCGCGGTAACCGCTGCTCACTGTGCCGTCTTTTGGGTTGTGGAACTCCAGCGGGAACACAGGGAATCCCAGTCGGTCTCCGTCGCGTTTGCTCAACTTGCCGTTACCGTCTGGTTTGAGCAGCAGTGGCAGGTGTGCAAACTGCGGCATTGTATCTTCCCAGCCGAACGCCTTGTACAGCAGCACGTGCAGCGGTGCACTCGGCAACCACTCCTCGCCGCGGATAACATGTGTTATACCCATCAGATGGTCGTCCACGATGTTCGCCAGGTGGTAGGTCGGCAGTTTGTCGGAGGACTTGTACAGCACCTTGTCGTCCAGGATATTCGAGTTGATTGTCACATCGCCGCGAATCAGGTCATGCACCACTATATCCTCGTCGGGCTCTACCAGAAACCGCACCACAAACGGCTCACCGTTCAGAAAACGTTCTTTCGCCTGCGGGCAGGTCAGCGAGTTGTCCATCATATCTCGCGTGGTGGCATCGTACTGGAAATTAGGTATCTCCTTACGCTTGGCTTCCAACTGCTCGGGCGTGTCGAACGCCAAGTATGCCTTGTGCTCGTCCAGCAATTGTTGCACATACTTCCAATAGATATCTCTGCGCTCGCTCTGTCGGTACGGACCGTGCTCGCCTACGCTTTCTATCTTGCCTTCGGCATTCATCCGCAGACCTTCGTCAATCTCTATTCCGAGCCAGCGCAACGACTCTAATATATACTCTTCTGCGCCCGGCACGAAGCGTGTCGAGTCGGTATCTTCTATTCGCAGGAGCATATCGCCGTCATGCTGGCGGGCGAACAGGTAGTTGTACAATGCCGTACGCACGCCGCCTATATGCAGCGCGCCCGTCGGCGACGGAGCAAAACGCACTCTTACTTTTCTTGTATTCATAGCTTAATTATCATTTATCGATTTATAATTTTGAATTTTCCAATTTTCAATTTTCAATTCCCCAAACGTTGTATTCTTTCCCCTCGCGGATGATCAGCAGTTGTCCGTCGCGAATGATCTTCGTTGCCTGCTGCCTGCTGCCTGCTGCTGATTGCGGATAGGTGACTGCAGTCTGCTGCTCCAGCGGATGCCACTCGTAGCCTAACTTCTGGTCCATCCAGCTTATACGCATGGTCACAAACCCTTTCAGGCGTTGCAACTCGCCGTTGTACGAGCCCAGTGCCACGGGATTCATGTGCACGGTCTGGTTCAGTATCGGCCACCGCATGAAGTTCAGCCGCTGCGACTCGTCCAGTTCGGTTGCCACGCTGTCGATGAACGCGATCAGTTCTTCGTCGCTTATACCTCTGTTCCTGCCGCGATGCCAGTACTCTTTCATCTCGTCGCGTGCGCGCTGGTCGGCAAACACTATATGCCGCGTGAACGACTCGGCGTTGCTTGCGCCGCCGAAGATGAACTGCGTATGATTGGCTATCGGGTAGATGCGGTAGTCGTTGTCGAACGCTATATCAAAATCCCACACCGGACCTGTGTAGGTTTTCATATCGCCGCGTTTCTTGTACATGAAGCACGACCATATCATATCCGGGTTACCGCAAACCTCATTGGCGAGGAAGTACCGTGCAAACGTCTTATAGTCAATATACTCCCGCCATGTCGTGTCGTTGGCGGAACTTTTATACACCGCGTTCTCCATCGTGTGGTAATAGTTCTCGAAGTACGTCCGTTGTGTCGGCACTATCTCGTCGTTGTCAGGCGAGTGCAGTGTCACAGGGACTCCGTGGGGCGAGTAGTACGGCGACGGTTCCTGATTGGCATAACCGTCAATCTCCCACATATATCCGCCGCTCAGCGCCGTGCCGGACAAATCGGTCGCGGTCATTTCGTCAATCTCCACGCGACCTCTCTTCACTTCTATCTTGTCGCACAGTTGGTAGCAGCCTTTGTATTCGCCATTCAGTATCACGTCCACGGGACGGCAGAACGGGGTGTAAGGCATCTCCAGTACTTCGCTCACGTGGAACGCCACAATGTTCCGCATCAGCGTCTTGTCGCCGTAGTTGTTCACCAGCACCCAGTTTTTCGCCTTGGCGGGCGAACCCAACACGCTGTGCTTGGTAGCGAACTTTATCCTGTACGGCTTCTTCGGAAATCCCATCGACGCGTTTCCTCTCAGCCTCAGCCCCGCCGAGTCCTTTAACACCACAGTTCTATTCACTCCCTCCTCCTTTGAGGGGAGGGCCGGGGAGGGGTCTTTTGCTATGATTGTCACCACACTTTCTATATAGTTCACCTTGTCGTACGGCTCTTGGTTGTTTTTCGTATGAATAACCACGCAGGGCAGGTTTGTCGGCGTATATAGCCGCGTGCTGTCTCCGTCGCCCGGATAGCCGTAGAACTCCAACTCCGCCACGTTGCAACGTGCATCGTTCGGACCTATGTAACGCACATATCGGAAGCCTACCGAGCAATCGACATCCGCATAATCAATCTTTCCTATTGTTCCTTGCTTGTCGTTGACGTACAGCGGCACGGCATCCATAAAGTCCGGCTGATTAGCGCCCTCGAACACGCCCAACTGCACGCGCTTCGGACCTTGACCGTCATTTCTCGGACTCCACCCGACGCGTGTTATCACGTGCCTGCTCCCAAGATCAAGTCCTACCCACGTGTACGAACGCTCATACGACGCAAAGTACGTATTCATATCTCTGTCAAACGCATCTTTGGGCAGGTTCTGTGTAGTGGTTGCCGTAAAGTTCACATACTCCACGGAGGGCGATGAACCGATGGGCGTACCTGTCAAGAACATATCCTGCGGCGCGATCTTCGTTTGCCCCGCCGACGCACCCTCTACCGCCGTACTCTCTGCCGCCAGCGCTCCGATGCTGACCGCGAGCAGCAGTCCAAACAACGCAATTATTTGTTTCAATTTTACTCGCATATACGTACACACGCAAAACTGCCTACAAAGTTACGAAAAAAAATCGACATTTGCAAATAAATTTGAATTTTCTGCGTCATTTTTGGAAAAAAGTACAAAAAGATTTGCAAATGTAAGAATATTTTTGTAATTTTGTGACGAATTTTAATAGGAGAGTTTTATGTGTATGAAATTCAAACAATTTACTTTACTTCTTGCGTTTTTTGCAAGCGTAGGAACGATGTTTGCCGAAAAGGTTCAGATTGGCAATCTGTATTACAACCTCAAGGAGGACAAAACCGCAGAGGTGACATATGATAAGTATTTTAATGAGAACAACTACAAGAGTCTCACCACTGCCGATATCCCTGCGTCTGTCACCTATAGTGGCACTACCTATAGCGTCACATGCATCGGATGGATGGCTTTCAGCAATTGCAGCAGTTTGACCTCTATTACGATACCCAATAGCGTCACAATTATTAGAGATAATGCTTTCGTTAGTTGCAGTGGCTTGACCTCTTTTAGTGTAGCCGGTGATAACTCAAATTATAGCTCAAAAGAAGGAGTTTTGTTCAACAAGCAACAAACCACGCTCATCCAATATCCTACTCGCAAGCAAGGGGAGTATATTATTCCCAATAGTGTAACAACTATTGTAGATTATGCTTTCTATGGTTGCAGCGGTTTGACCTCTTTGACGATTCCCAATAGCATCACAAGCATTGTTGATTATGCTTTCGCCGGTTGCAGCAGTTTGACCTCTATTACCATACCCAATAGCGTCACAAGCATCGGAAATGAGGCTTTCGCAGGTTGCAGCAGTTTGTCCTCTGTGACGATTCCCAATAGTGTAACAAGCATTGGAGAGAGTGTCTTTTCCAATTGCAGCAGCTTGACAGCAGTTGAGATTCCCAATAGCATCACAAGCATTGGATATAGTGCTTTCGCCGGTTGCAGCAGTTTGACCTCTATTACCATTCCCAATAACGTCATAAGCATTGCAAATTATGCTTTCTCCGATTGCAGCAGTTTGACCTCTATTACCATTCCCAATAGCGTCACAAACATCGGAAAGGGTGCTTTTTCTGGTTGCAGCAGTTTGGCCTCTGTGACGATTCCCAATAGTGTAACAAGCATTGGAGAGAGTGTCTTTTCCAATTGCAGCAGCTTGACAGCAGTTGAGATTCCCAATAGTGTTACAAGTATAGGATGGTATGCTTTCTCTGAATGCACCGGTTTAACCTCTGTAACGATTCCCAATAGCATCACAAGCATTGGAAATGAGGCTTTCGCAGGTTGCAGCAGTTTGACCTCCGTGACGATTCCCAGTAGCGTAATAATCATTGGAGATGAGGCTTTCGGGGGATGTAGCAGTATGACCTCGATTTATGTCCCGTGCGGAGAAATGGAGCGATTCAAACAACTGCTGAAGAATGACAGTAGAGTAAAATACGAACCCGTTCCATATACAATTACCATAACTGCAGAAAACGGAAGTGTTATCTATCCGCAAACGAAGTGTGACGATATGCTGTTAACGGCAACTCCCGACTATGGCTATCATTTCACACAATGGTCAGACGGCAACACCGATAACCCGCGAACCTTTGAACTCCGTCAGGATACAACTCTTGAAGCAATCTTTGCAGTGGACAAATACGGTACGTGCGGTGATAACCTGCAACTTACATGGCGTTACGACACCGACAATCAGACGCTAACCATCAGCGGTGAGGGCGACCTGACGACAAACATGCGTTATGGCGTTGAAGCCGTTAAGGAAATGAAAGAACTGGTGATTGAAGATGGAGTAGGTGTGATTGGCAACGAAGCGTTTGCCGATATCAAGACGCTGAGCACTATTATATTAGGCAAAGATGTACGTGAACTGCAAGAGCGTGTGTTTTACAACTGCAACAACCTTACGGCTATCTACAACTACCGCAAGACACCAGCTTCGGCTACAAGCAACACCTTTGAGGAGGTCGACAAGTACGCTTGTACGATATACGTCTTGGCCGGTTCGGAAGATATGTTCCGCAGTGCAACAGGCTGGAAAGATTTCTATTCCATCCTTGCTATCGGAGCGGAAGAAGCAACCGTGACCACCAACGATGTAAAGGTAGAGCCTCAGGACAATGCCGCAACCCTCACTTGGCCGACAAGTAACAATGCCGTTTCTTACACTATCGAGATAACGAAAGACGGTGTTGTGTTCTGCCGCCTCACGTTCAATGCCAACGGGCAACTGACAGGCATTGCGTTTGCGCCCGGTCGCGACGGACAATCAATGGCTCCGGCAGCCTTAATGACCGCCAACGGCTTGCAGTTCACCGTAACCGGCTTGGATAGCAACACACAATACGGCTATAGCATTACAGCAACCGATGCGGAAAATACAGAAGTGGCCTCCTACACCGGCACCTTTACTACTACGGGAGAAATTGCCACGGGTATTGATGCACAGCAATCCGACCTTGCGCCGCGCAAGTTCATGCGCGACAATCAGGTGTTGATTATGCGTGGAGGAAAGACTTACACCATTCAAGGCGTAGAGGTGAGATAACTCGACCTACCAGGGTATAACAAAAGCAAAAAGCGTCTAAAATGGCGCTTTTTGCCATTTGTGGTACACGTGCAAATAACTCCCAATTGCGTTTGAATCCTAATTCCTCTTTGTTTTTTGTAATTTTTAGTTGCTATTCCTCTTTATTTTCTGCAAAAATAGTCTGTTTTTCCTCTTTGTTTTTGTAAAACTATTGCGTAATTGATTTATTTTTGTACCTTTGTACGCTAAACGTATATCTCCGGATTTACTCAAAGCAGTGCTGCATAGTGCAGTGCAGCAGGTAGGGAAGAAATTCGTCTATAGTCACGTTGAAGGCGCATATACTACG
>Ga0310694_10002915_pt1 | contig 17045 bp, 18 predicted proteins | sample 174DNAGHGhighgp2_FD_203884 | JGI IMG/M metagenome (GOLD analysis project Ga0310694, IMG submission 203884) | Sheep rumen microbial communities from Palmerston North, Manawatu-Wanganui, New Zealand - 1742 DNA GHGhigh gp2 (v2) (version 2) | ecosystem: Host-associated > Mammals > Digestive system... | reverse complement strand
CAATGACCGTCAGGCCCACCAGGCCAATGATGCAGGAAGTATCGGCCTCGCCGGCAATCAGGAACAGTACGAGGACGAATCCATTCAGGATGGCAGCTGCGCCGAAGCCTTTGACAAGGGTGGAGGTGTAAAGGTAGATGAATGCAGTCAGAAGCGGCAGAAGGACGCCGATATAGGCGTAGCAGGCAGGATGGATGATGCCGCTGGTGGCACCGAGAATGAACGTGGCAAAGTATGCAATTGCCATCAGGAGAACTTTAATAATGGGTTTCATACACTACAGGTTTTATTGACAGTACAAAGGTACTGCGCCCTATGCATGTTTGAAATCCCCATTTTTAGTGATTTCACAGACGGGAAACGGTTAGTAACTTTGCAACGGAAAAAATAAAAAGCACGATATATGAAAAACAAACTTAACCTTTGGACAGCCGCCGGTCTTAATGTGCTGTATGTGGTGTGCGTCTTTCTTTCTTGCTTCGCTGGATTCATCCATCCGGTATGCTGGGCCTACTTCACAGTATTGGTTGCTATTCTAGCCGTTGGTCCCTATTACTTGTTAGCCGCCAGGTGGCAGAAGTTCGGCGTAGGAACCATACTGTCTTTGCTGGTGGTTCTTTTCTGCCTGGCCACAGGAGAAGCCACGGGCTTTCTCTCCAAAGCCATCATCTTTGGGTTTGGTTTTCTGTCAGACATCACCCGTCAACTGATTGGCAATAATAAGAAGAGTGCTTTGTACGTAGCTTATCCCCTGCTTTCCGTCGGAAACATCGGCTGGATTATCAGCCTGTGGGTGAAACCGCAGTGGTATCTGGAAGGCGCCGCCGAGGAAATGGGAGAAGCCTATTCACAGGGAATTGCAGCCCTTCAGACTCCCCTACACCTTGTTCTGGTCATTGTCCTGACTGCCGCTATGGGTGTGTTCGGTATTTGGATCTGCAACAAGGGTATGAAGAAATCGGCTAATCTGCTGGCATAGTATGGGACTCCTGAGTAAGATTTTCAGCAACACCCGCAAGCCGGAAGGCTTCTGGGGCCGGATGATGGTAGCCGGGATGAACGGCGGTTCGCACGCAGCTATGGCATCGTGGGGACTTGATTTCGGTGGCGTACCTGCCGAGGGACAGATTCTGGATATCGGCTGCGGCGGGGGTGCCAACCTTCAGCGCCTGATGCAGCGAAGCCTCAAGGGCAAGGTGACCGGTGTGGACTACTCCACTGTTTCTGTGGAGAAATCCAAGAAGGTAAATGCAGACGCCATCGACAAAGGCCGATGCAATGTGTTGGAGGCCAGCGTTTCTTCTTTACCATTCAAGGACAACTCCTTCATAATGGCCACCGCCTTTGAGACGGTCTATTTCTGGCCTGACATCGAGAAGAGTTTTGCCGAGGTGAAACGTGTGTTGGTTCCTGGCGGTAAGTTTCTCATCGTCAACGAAGATGACGGTCTTTCCGGCAATAACGAGAAGTGGGAGAAAATGATTGAAGGGATGCACACCTACACGCCGGATGAACTGAACAAGCATTTGACCGCTGCTGGATTCAGGGAGATTACTATAAAGCGGGACGAGACAAAGCATTGGCTGGCTGTGACAGCTACCAAATAGGTTTTAAGTTATCCTTTTATTGTTGTTGTGGGCGGGTCCGTTGGCTCTTTGCGCCGGCGGTCCCGCTTGGTTTTGAGCGGAAACGGATCGCCCGGTTTTTCGGGCGATTGGTCGGAGCGGTGCAACATTTTGGACGGAATGTGTATCTATATAGGCGTAACCAATTACACAAATCATGAAACCGAAGAAGAAACAGAAGAAACTGCGGATTACGGAGGCCGATTATATGTTGGCTCAGCGCAGAGCGGCTCGGATGGAAGAGATTTCCGAGCACGGGAGGCCGGTTTCATACTCGGCGCTCTACAAATCCAAAAAGGTCTATGACCGCAAGCGTCTGAAGAGGACGGGCATCCATCTCGATGACTCGTCCTCTTTTCGTAAAGGGTTGAAATAATGAAGAGAAAATGAGTATATTAGCGGTATGAAAAAGATTATCACCATTTTACTTGCAGCAATTGGCATTATGAGTTGCGGAAATAACCCCAAACAGGCGGAAAACCCGAAAGATAAGGCGTGGCAAGAGATTGCTCCCACGGAGATTGAACTGAATCCCGTCAAGATGATTGACAAAGACTGGCTGGAGGTATCGGCCGGTAAGGAAGGAAATATGAACCTGATGACCATTTCCTGGGGCAGCATCGGCGAGCTTTGGGGTAAGCCGATTTTCATTGTGTATGTATCCACAAGTCGCTATACGCACAAGTTCATGGAGGAGAACGACTACTTTACTGTGACTCACTTCCCTGCCAATATGCGCAAGCAGCTTTCCTACCTTGGTCGCGTCTCAGGCCGAGATGAGGATAAAGTGGCCGGCGCCGGGCTCACCGTGGAATTTACAGAGCTAGGCAATCCAATCTATGCCGAAGCAGACCTTGCCATCGAGTGCAAGAAACTATATGGGCAGCAGTTTGACGCCAGTCTAATGCCGGCCGAGCAACGCGAGTGGTATGAAAAGACCGGCCTTGGTATCCACTACATGTACATCGGAGAGATAGTTCACGTCTGGAAGAAGTAAGCGTGAAGATAGAAGAAGCCATGGTTTACCTGCTGGCGACAAGTCAGCATGGAATGAAGACCGAGCAAATTGCCAGGGAGCTGGAGCTGCGCGGTCTGGTGCCAAGGCGTGCCGGAAAGCCGTTGGACGGAAAGGTCGTTGCGGCCATTGTCTTCAAGCACCCGGAGGTGTTTTGCTTCAATGAGGGAAGAGTCAGATTGCTGATGTAAACGGCCTTTTCTGAACTTTTAACATCTTTTAACATTTTTCGTTTGGCGGTCTCGTAAGGGACCGCTATATTTGTCACCAGAAATGCGCATTTCATTGATTTATAATAATTTAACTATTATTTAATTAAGTTATTTTATGAAAACCAATGAATACTTTAAAGACCAGAAACAAATCTTCTGGGACTTGTTGGCGGCGACGGTGTTAGAGCTGGATATTTACCCGGATATCGTCAATGGAGAGTTCACTTTTGGAGCTAACGAGAGCGTGTTCTCGTTTCGGAACTGCGGCAAGGGATTTCTATCTGGTGTGATAGCCAGAGCCGTATTGCCGATGGCGGAAGATGGGGTTCCTGACGGGCATATGTCGGACTTATATCCGATGGAAGCGCTACTGACGGCAGATGTGTTCGAACTGCATTCTTTCCATAACGGAGAGAGTTCGTTCGTGAAATATGAGAAAGGAAAGCGAACGGAGTTCAGGGTAGATCCCGACTTTAACACTCCCTCGGGCCTTTTGATTAGACTGGAATGGGGACAGGCACTGCCTGAAGAGCAGATTCTGAAAGGGAAAGATGTGGCGAGTGCTATGAGGAGAATAATGTCCAAGAGCTCTCCTCTTCCGGCCATGCGCTGGAGGCCGGCTGTGTGGTTCAACGGAGAACGAGTAAAGTATTAGTGACATGATTTGTGATTACGAGACGAATAAGGTTTACCTAGCCGAAGGCATCAAAGGCTACCCCAAAGTTGCAGAGAATCTTCTGATGGCGCTGTGTGATGAGGGAATCGACACGGACTTTCTGCCGCGCACCAAGTCCAAAAAACACGTGTGGTCGCGGGATTACATGCCCATTCAGCTGGAAGAGAACCGTTTTCTGCAGTACATCTACAATCCGGATTACTTGAGGGGGGCACCTGATTATATCCCGCAATACCATTCTATCTGCCGCAATCTGAAGCTGAACTGCAGGAAAGCCATGTTTGTCATAGACGGAGGTAATGTTGTGAAGTTCGATGACTGCGCACTTATGACAGACAAGGTGCTTATTGAAAACAAGGTCAAAGATGCGGACAGTTTCCGTTGGGACCTGGAAAGGGTCTTTGGGTGCCGCGTGCATTTTATCCCTTGGGACAGGTATGAGATGTTCGGGCATGCCGACGGGATGGTGCGGGCCATTGGCGACAGGCACGTGCTGCTGAACAATTACATCGACTTTGATAAAGACTTTCGGAAACGGCAGCGCGAGTGTCTGATAAGTAAGGGCTTTGAGGTGGAAGAACTGCATTACGATATGCCAAGGCCATCGAAGTATTCCTGGGCGTATCTGAACTTCCTTCAAGTAAATAATCGTATCTTTGTACCTGGGCTAGGCCTGGATGAGGATGGTAAAGCCGTTGAGCAGATTCAGGGGTATTACCCTCATCATAAGGTTATCCTTGTCCCTAACTGTCAGGAGCTTGTACGTGATGGCGGCGCATTGAACTGCGTCACGTGGAATATACTGAGAGACGAAACGGTTGAACCTGTAGATGATTTACCGGAATGATTACAGAAGAGTTAATTAAAAAACATACACTTCAGGAGTGCCTGGAGGCGTTCTCGGGTGAGCCCAAAGATGGGAGAAATACACTTGAAGGGCAGTTTGAATTACTGGCCAAGAAGTTCCTGTACGGCGGGTATTTCGAGGTTCGCAATGCTGATAACGAAGAGGTGCGGCGGGTATTTCTACATACTATCGAGTTCTACTATCACGAGGAAAGTAAGGACGGAATACACGATTATATCGTCTATCACAGGAACAACGATAACAAGAAAAAGTATCCTAATCCGAAGCCTCCTTATCCTACAGGCAGTTTGAATACGCATGTTTCGGGGATAGATATCGCATTTGAGGATCAGAATCCTTCGCCTGCGTATAGGGCTTCGGCGTTAGTCCGCGCTTTCCGCGTACAAGATATGACAAAGGATGGTTATCCTCTCTCCCCTGTTGAACGCCACTCTACATATCTTTACGAGGCACTCTTCATGCATCATTCCCTTTCTGGCTTTAGCGTGAAATGGCATGACTATTTGGCGTCGGAATGGTTGCCGAAAGAACCTTATTTCGGTGTTCGTGTCAATGTTTGTAAGTACGACGATAACGTTCCCGAGAATAAACAGCCCATTAAATTGAACAAGCCTTTTAAACAAGACGAGCGAAAATGGGCTTGTAGTATTGAACCTTTTGAGAAATAACGAGTCGGCGCCGGGAGAATTCAGCGCCGACTCGTTTGATATGTTGCGGAGACGGATCTCCCGATTCTACGGGCGATTGGTCGGAGCGGTGCTAAAGAAGCTTCAGCGCTATTGCGGCGCAGGCTTCGGCGTCGGCGAGGGCGTGGTGGTGGTTGCGGAGGTCGTAGCCACAGGCGGCGGCAACGGTCTGGAGCTGGTGATTAGGCAAACTATAGCCGAAATGACGTCGAGATGCTGCCAAGGTATCAAAGAACTGGTAATCCGGGTAGTCCATCTGATACACCCTAAATACCTCTTTCAGACATCCTTCGTCGAATGGACTATTATGAGCAACAAGCGGCAGTCCTTCAATCATCGGGGCGATCTTCTCCCAAACGTACGGGAACACAGGTGCATCTTCAGTATCCTCCTCCGACAATCCGTGAACCTGCTGGCAGAACCATTGGTAATACTCGGGCTCGGGATGGATGAGGGAGTAGAAGGAATCAACGATTTCGCCACCCCTTACTATTACCACGCCAACGCTACAGACACTGCAACGCTGCTCGTTGGCTGTTTCAAAATCTATTGCTGCAAAATCAGTCATATCGTTCACGCATTGCTTTAATATCGGCCTCTATCTCTTCCCGGAATGACTCCGGCGTCAACACTTCAACCGATGGCCCTTTGCTTAAAACCTCTTGCTTGAAATCAAATGTGGGAACAAGCCTATACTCAAAGATGGTGTACTCGTCTGTCGATTCAATCTCCCGCTGCGTGTCATGCAGAGGCAGCGATCTGTAATACTTGACCTGATCGGCATCGACCTTCAGCTGGATCGTCTCGGGCTGGCGGTCATCAACAATTATCCCGAAGAAATGACCGAAAAACTCATTGGCATCGAACTTCTTGGGGACTTTCAATGTATTCCCCGTTACTTTAATATCATGAATGCGGTCAAAGGCATATACGCGAGGCTCCTTATAGGATTCGCTCTTGGCGAGTAAATACCAGCGCTGCTTGAATAGTTTAAGGCACCAGGGATGAGCTTCGAATGTGTTTGGCTCCGAGCGGTTATAGCTCTGGTAGGTCATTTCAATAGTCTTCTTGTCCTTAATGGCATTGACCAGAATAGTAAGCCAACGGTGACTGGAGGGAATCTTTTCGAATAGAATCCGATCACGCATATCACGGCTCTCTTTCAGCAGATTGTTCATCGAAAGCGATTCCAGAAGCCAGCGGCGGATGCCATCGCTCTCGAGGTCGTCGCTATTGGCTATGAAATACCCTTGAGCCCGGTCACACTTGATCTCAATTCCAAAGGTATCGGCTATCGACTCCAAATGATTAAAGAAGGTGCGGTTGCTGAGCGGTTCGCCAGGACGGTCGTTCAGGGAACTGTCCTCCCAGAGGTCACTTATACGACTGAAACTTATATGTCCGTGACGATTGATAGTGTCGATGAGCCAAATGTAGCGGTCGAAGTAATTCTTTGCCATATGATGTCCTTTTGTTTCTACAAAGATAAAAACAAAAACTGCCACAATTAGGCAGTTTTGCGAAAAAGTGGCAGTTCTTAGCCGAGAACAATCTCTGCACGGAGCTTGTCTACCTTGTCTTCGACGAGTTTTCGCCAAAGACCGGAGTCTTTGAAGGAAGAAGCCGGAATCCTTTCTTCGAACTCTTTCAGGAAGTCCATGCCGAAAATGTCATCTCTGTAGCCGCGGTCAATAAGAGCCTTCCAGTCGATGTAATCGGCCATCCTGCGGATAGTCTCGATGGGGAGATCGGAGTTCTCAGAGAGTTCCTTCCAATCCCATCTGTCCTTGAACTGTTCGACTACTTCGGGAATCAGCAGGCTCTTTGAGCAGTAGCGGCTGAGTTCGCACCAATTGATACGATTCTTGAACTTCTCGAGCATCGACACAGTCCACGCAACATCACGGTTGCCGGATACTGCTTCCCAGTCTACTTTATCCTTGAACCGCTCAAGGAGCGCCTCGCTCCAAGGGTAGTTTCCAGAGAGGTCTTTCCAAGCCTCTTCTTCAATCATCTGGGCCATCAGACCATCGTTCAAATTAGTCTTTTCCATATCATATGTGTATTGGTTTCTGAATGCAAAGGTATAATACCGTCCTGCCGAAATGTGGCAGTGAACGTCAAAATCCGATTTTTCTTTGCTGATTACTCGCCCCTATTATTTCTTCACAACAGAAGGTCAGTAACGCTTCCATCTCCGGCTCCTGCCCGGTTAAAATGGTCTGGATTGTCTTCTTGCGGACCACATTTTCAATCTGACCTCCACTGAAATCGAATTTTTCGGCAAGATAATGGGCCTCTGCTTCCGGTAACTCCGGCATCATTGCATTCCAGATTTGGCATTTGATGTCTACAGATGGATTGTTGAACTTCACCTTGTAGAGGAACCGGCGCTCGAAAGCTTTATCCAGGTTCTCCGTAAGATTTGTCGTGGCTATCAGGATCCCTTTCAGATCTTCCATCTCCTGCAGTATGATGTTCTGAAGACTGTTTTCCATTTTGTCGACTGCTCCTTCTGCCCCCGTTTTCCTGATGCCGAAGATGGCGTCGGCCTCATTGAACAGCAGTATCGGCGTAATAGAGGATGACTCTACAAGTTTTTTGTAGTTAATGAAGAGCCTCTTTAAGTTCTTCTCGCTTTCTCCAACCCACATGCTCTTGAGTTTGGACACATCCGCCATGATGATGTCACGTCCTGTTTTCTTTGCCAACTGGTAAACAGACTCCGTTTTTCCGGTGCCTGGACTCCCATAGAAAAGACAAGTGAAGCCAGAGCGCATTCCTTTATCTTCAAGGGCCTTCCTTACCTCTGCATACCTTTTCTCCGTTAGCAGGTCATAAAGTGTGGTTAAGCTTTCTTTTACTGGGCGATCATAGAACAAAGGCTTTTCCTCCAGAGAATCGTGCTTCAATAGACCAGCCATCGGTGCTCCCTCGTGAAGTCCGCCACAATCCGCAAGGATTTCTTCTTTGACCGAGTCCTCAATCTTGAAATGATCTTTAACCAGCATGCCATCACGTGCTGCATAGGTAATGACGTTCTTCTCTTGTAGGCATAGTTCTTCGTCTTTATAGTATTGCTGGAGAGTCTCCAATGTATTTTCGTCAAAGAAGTCCCGGAAATCCCACCAACCACAATAGTCATCGTCGCAATCATGATACCTGAAACACAAGGCATAGAAGAGCAATCTCTCGGCCGGGCACATACTATCCTCATAGTCAAGGTTATGAAAGTATTGCCATCCTTCCTCTTCGTCGTAATCCTCGCTTCCTTTTGCCCCTTCTTTCAATATCCCATATCTGTTTGCTGCTTTTGCAATGCTGGTCGCCGGATTTGCTAAAATCATTGCATCCATTTCGTTTAAGGCAATCTCCTTGTCCACATCTTGGTTCCGTATATCTCGGAAAAGACGAGTCATTCTGGATAGGATAGTGAATGTTTTAAGGTCAGTGATGGCCGGCCTCTTAAATGCTTTATTCTTCTCAAGGCAACGCAGCACCTCCTCTCCAACTCGAATCTTTCCCCAACGTCCTCTTTTAATGACAAGAGCGCTTTCCAGGGCCTTGAGATCATCCTCATAAGAAAGAAGTTGAACAAAACTTGTCTTGAGTTTATCCGACAGTTCTCTTTTTGAGAAGTCATCGCACTTGGACATCTCAACGATAATGGAAAACAGAACCGCTTGTTTCGGTGTGATGTCCATCTTACCCGCAAGAAACTCTGCAGGGTCACGAACCTCTTCCAATAGTTTCTCGTCAAAGCGATAATACTCAGAGGAGCCCCCGAACTTCTCTTCCTCCTCGTATGAAGCTATCTTTATGATTTCTCCAATCGCGGAGAGGACTGTAGTGTTGTCTTTTGAGTCTGCCATAATACAAGATTGTTTATCATTCTGGCAGCAAAGGTATTGGGCCATCCTGCCGAAATGTGGCAGTAAATAAAAATGTGATGGCCGAAGCTCATTTTGAACCTCGGCCATCACATGAAGAAGTAGATTTGTTTATAAAGCCGGCGAGTGGGAACCTTTACAGAACCCATCAGGGTGTTTAGGACATTTACTTGAAGTCATGCTTCGAATGTCACGAAACTCTCGGCCACAATACTTACAGGTATAACTGCTCTTTATCGAACCTTCGTAGAGTTTATGAGGTCCTTTGCAGAAACCGCTTGGATGATTGGGACATTTGCTTGATGTCAGACTTCGGACATCATTGAATTCGCGTCCGCAGTACTCGCAATAAACTTTTGCCATGATAGAGATGTTATAGTAAATTGGTTATTGGTCAATCCAGCCGACCTTTGAATCCCATTTAGAAGAGACGATATTGTTGTCGGCAATAAGCTTCTTCAATGCGTCCTCGTTAGTCAGGATGCGTTTAGCTTGATTCTCATAAGTGTAGCAATTGACGTCCTCCTCCGGTTCTGTTTCCAGGATTGATTTGAAACGAGCCAAAGTCTTCCATGCGTATCCGGAGTCGTATGCGGAAATGGTCCTACGATAAACAGAGATACAACCAACACCGCCTTCATAGTAGACGAGGGGGTCGACCAAGAGGTACGAAATCAAGGTGCAACCATCATCAATATAGTCTTGGACGTCATAGAGGGTTACACGCTTTTGCCACTCATCTTCCGCAATAGGTGTAGTGTTCTTTCCCTTTTCGGTAAAAACGCTTTCAACCACCTTCGTAAGCTTGCCTTGTCCATCGGCCTCAAAGACAATCCAACCCTTTGCCAAGAAGGCTCCCACATATCCAGGACCACCAGTCTTATAGAGAAAGACCACATCATTGAATCCGCACCTCTTTATCAGGTTTGTTCGCCATGACTCACCATATTCACACAGAGCCAATGCCTGAGCGCCATTGCTGAATATCTTATATTGCCACTCAGTGCTAAGCATATTGAAATGTACGCAAGGACTTACTATGGACTTGCTTGCGGCAACGGGAACCTCATGGGGATGTTCGATACTGACAGGAGCATCCTCTTGGGCTTCCACAACTGGAGCCGGAGTCTCTTCGGCAGGTTCGGGTAAGAGTTCGTTAAACCTATTCCAAAGTGTCAGAATATCATTGTCCTTTGACTCAGAGGTGCTATCCATAATGTCATTCCTTAAGATTTTGGTAATCTCCTGGAATACGTTGATATATTGTTGGTCTGAAGAATCATCGGACAAATTTCCCAACGCAGCTGAAATTGCCTTAACCTGGGCATCATTCAAATAGAAAATGAGCTTATTAAAGACTTCCGATCGTATGCTCACAATCTCACTGGGCTCGACCTGACCATCATTCATCGTCGCCCACATCTTAGAAACGAAATCGGCATAGACGGCAATTTTGTTTTCGTGGACTTTGATATTTTTCTCGCGAGCCTCCTCTTTGGAAGACTGTCCGGTAAGAAGCTGATTGGTTACGATGGCAGTAAAGACAACCGATAAAACCACTGCGATTGTCTGGTATAGCATATCGTGGGAGGAAAAAATCTTTGGAATCAGAGCAAAGACAGCAACGAACAGAATAACTCCAAACAAAATGAGAATTAATCTAAGGGTATTCCCTAATTCTTTCCAATTTCCCTTTTTCATATAAATGTGGTTTTGTGGTTGTTATATCCTTGGAATACAAAGATAATCATTTTCTACCACATAGTCATTTTCAACTCAAATGCACGCGTCTAAACAGTAAGTGCAGCAAATATACCCCCTCAAACTGCCAAACCACGGCATAATTGCCTAATGTGGCTATTATATGATTGTCCATTTCTTCGGCCCGGGATATTGTACTCGAAGGGGGCTACCATAAAAAATAACTATCTTTGTACATTAATACTATGGCCTGCCTCATTTTGGCGGACTGATAACCTTTCTTTGCACCCGTAAAGTGCAACATAATACGACAGCAATGGCAGAAACAGTCAACCTTATCAATCTTTTCAGGGACAAAATGTTCCGTATCCCGAATTATCAAAGAGGGTACTCCTGGGGTGAACGCCAATTGAATGAACTGTGGGATGATATCACAGACATCACACGAGGGGCCGACGGGAAGTATATCAACCATTACACCGGGACTATCTTCCTTAAGGCGATGCCTTCTTCAGAGATTCCCGAAACAGAGAGGTGGATGGACGGAGAGTATGACTTTTACAGTGTCGTTGATGGCCAGCAACGGTTGACCAGCATAGTCTTGCTGATGAATGAATTGATTGCGCTTGCTCCGGAAGAAGGGCTGGGTCAGGATACCCGTGAAGATTTGTATAAGAAGTTTATCTGCTTTACGCACAAGAACGGCTCACTGAAGTGCTACAAGTTCCTATACGATGAGAATAATCGGGCGTTTCTCATCAATAAGGTTTTCGGAGATTCTTCTGCAATTCTGCCGCCGGATTTCGATAACGTATATACCCGTAATCTTCTTTTTGCGAAAGACTTCTTCCGTGAAAGAATCAAGGCATTACTTGAAACTGGAGGCGTAGATGCTCTTGAAGAATTGTACCGGAAACTCCAAACCGCACTCATTTTTGACGAAAGAAAAATTGAAAAGGATCTGGATGTTCAGGCTGTGTTCGAGACGATGAATAACAGAGGAAAGCCATTGACAACCTTGGAAAAACTGAAGAATCGTCTCGTTTATCTCTGCAATAGATTCCCTGATAGAGCCGAGGTTCTCGTCCTTCATAGGAACATCAATTCCGCCTGGTCAAAAATCTACACGGATTTGGCGCGGAATCCGTATGCAATCCTTGATGAAGACGTATTCCTTTCAGCTTTCCTCTCTTTATACAGAAAGCCGGAAGGTTCTACATTCTCTGAGCAGCAGGCAGAAAAAAAGGTGTTTGAGATGTTCTGTAACCGCGCTTCGCAATATAAGAAAGAAGCTTCAGAATCATCCGAAAACGAGGAGGCTGTTGACTATAAGAAGATTGACAACTTTATAGTCAAATTGTCGGAGTTCTCTAGAGATTGGTATGAAATCAATAATCCCGAGTCGGACTTGGTCAAGAGAATCACCCTCATGAATGGAACGAAAGAGGTGAAAATCTTCCTGGCGACACTGAACAACGCAAAGACCCAGTATGAAGCGGAGATTCAGGAATGCTTGACACTTACGGAGAAAGCATTGTTTAGGAGCAGTATCCCAGGTCTGAACGTCATAAGCAACTGGGATATTGCCAATTTTGCTAGGGATATTTACGATGATTCTACAAATCTTTCGAGAGTGGTCGATGATTTACGGGAACGTCTCCTGCGGCCGTGTGACCAGCAGGCCGTTATTGCCGGATTCAGATGGCTGTTTGGTTACACCAATGGAGCTAAGGGATATCATCGTTGGAGTGGCCTGAAGTATTTGTTATTCTCCTATGAGAACTACTTGAAAGACAATGTCTACCACGAATATTCCAGCAGGGTGAGTTGGGATGATTTCTACGATGTCAGCATAGAACATATCATGCCTCAGTCTTGGGAGAAATACTGGGCAAAAGAAATGGAGGACTATCGGGAAGGAATCGTGGAAGACTCCAAGTGGAGAGCTTTTGTCATCCTAGTTAATTCAATCGGCAACCTCACAATTATCAAGGGAGCCAAGAATTCAGAACTACAGAATGACCCCTGGGAAGATAAGCGAGCAAGGTATGCAACTGGCTACTTCAGTGAACTGCAAGTCTCAGAATATGAAAAATGGGATCAGTACTCTATACTTGATAGAGGAAAGCATATAATTGAATTCCTGGAAGAGAGCATATCCGGGCTGAATTTCTCCCAAGAGGAATTGCTTGATGTACTCTTCTCCGGTGAGACGTTCTACCCTAAGAGTTTTCGTCTGCAGCAAACTGGAAGTACAATCGAATAAGAGATGTCGTCTATAATCTCTATTCTGTCCCTCCTAGGCATCTTCGTGCCGTAACTTTGCGGCATGAAACAGAATATATTGATTGGTCTGAAGTAGTAGAAGTGTGACTACCATCTCCCCTATTGCCCATCGGATGATTAGGTGGCTTAGCTTGAGGGCTGTTCGTTCGCAGTCTCGAAATCCAGGCAATCATACGAGCTAAGCCGGCTCATTTGAGCACCTTCACAAAGGATTCAGGTAGACAGATATTCGGCACATCCAACGCCTCGCTGAATAGCGGGGCTATTTCTTTATCCTTAAATCCGGCAATACCGCAGCCGATGCGGGTAACATAGAAGAAGAGTTCGGGATGAGCCTTGGCGAATTCGACAAACTCATCTACATAGGGCTTGATAGTTTCCACTCCGCCCTGCATGGTAGGAATCGCATAGCTTTGCCCCCTGAGACCCACACCACATCCCATAACGGCACCAAACTGACGGAAGGCGACATAGGCGGCACCACCACCATGCATTCCTTCCTTGTTGCTGCCAAAGCAAAAGACCTCATCTACTTGTAAATCAGTGATATAGTTCGGCGTAAATGCCGGGCGCTCAATACCGTTGTATTCTCTTTTCTCTGTCTTCATTTCAAGTACAAAATTACTCTATTTTGACCTGATTTCCTAATTTTTCGACTTAAACATTGTAAATGTTTACCCTTCCTTCAATAAGCAATACTGCTCAAAAATACGCGTAACTATTTGGAGAATTCATTTTTTTGTTTCATCTTTGCGGTCAGTAATACTTATTGAAGCGAAGCGGCGTAAACTGAAACTTTGAAAAGATGAACAAAATTTTGACAACATTGGTACTTCTGACACTAGTACATATTTCTAACCTTACGGCTTCAGCGCAGAGAACAATGTCTGGCCAATTCTCACTATCGATTTCTGCTCACTACAATGGCTCGTTCTTGGGCGCTGAAGCCTTCTTATCTCAGTATACCTTGAATGGTTACTGGGAGGTCGGAGTAAACGGAGACGCATTTCGCACTCCCCTTTCCAATGGAAACAATCTGGAATATGCCGATGTTGCGGCAAAGGGTGGATACTTTTTTCGTCTGGTAGGCACTCGCAGCCGTAGCCTGAATCTTTATGCCGGGGGCGGTGCCTTTGCCGGTATCGAGGCTATAGATCCCAGAAGGCGCTTGCCCTCTTATCTGGATACCGGCCTGAAGGATATCTCCTTCTTATATGGATTGTACGCAAAGGGATTGACAGAACTGTTCATCGGCCGAAAAGTGTCGCTGACTACTGCCTGCGGGCTCAATGTGTACTTTTCATCCGCGATTGCAAAGCTGCACCCCTGCTACGAAATAGGAATCAAAATACTGTTATAGAAATGGAACCACTTGTAAAATGGAACGGAGGACTGGAGCGCAAGGTTGCGCTGATTAAGTCCATGATGCCAGGTGAGTTCGACCGCTACTACGAACCTTTCCTGGGTGGCGGGGCTGTTTACTTCCAAATGGAAGGGCGGAACTGCCTGGTAAATGACAAATGCAAAGAACTGATGACTCTCTACAGATTTGCCCGGCGGGAATCCCCTGCTTTCGCCAATCAATTCAAGATGATGTGTACGGCCTGGAAGAAAATGGAGGCTCATTATATGGGTGTGGCCGATGATCTGGCCGACATTACATGGAGAAACCGGATGGGCGGCTACAGGGAGTACATGAGCTTTGTGAAGGCCGTGAGCGAAGTCGTGGACCGAATCACTTATTCTGACACGTTCGGTCACGTGATTCCCGACCCCGAGGATTTCAAGATGGAGAAGCGTTATCAGATGATTCAGGAGATTTTACGAATGGAGAAGCTGGTAGATCTGGACGAGTCCGACGTCGAAATAAACATTCAGCTTGCCCTAAAACACTCCATCTACAGTTTTCTTACCGAAGTGCTGAACAAGAAACGCGTGGATATGGAAATCCGGATGGCTGCACTGGCATTTATCCTTAACTATTCTGCCGATGTCCCTTTCCGGAAAGACGAGTGCGGCGAGTATCGTCTGCCCTTCGGCGGCAAACCGGTTTGCGAGAAATACCTCACTGGGCAGGTAAAGATGCTTGGCTCAGAAAGACTGCGTAAGCATTTTGAGAAGACCGTTTTTTCAAGCACAAACGCACTTGATTTCCTGAAGAAAAACAACCCTTGTGCAGACGATTTCATTCTTCTGGACCCGCCGGATGAGGTCAAAAAGGGCGCTGGCGCACTTGACTTCACGCCTACAGCACACAAGGAATTGGCAAAATACCTTTTGACCAAATGTGATGCTCAATGGATGCTTCTTTTGAAGCCAAATGTGTCCACTATGCGCACTTTCAAGAAGTCGCCTGTAAGCATTGTCAAGATTGAAGGATACGAGAAATACATCATACGAAACTACTAAACATACTAGCTATGAAGAACTTCATTATTACTTTCCTTTTGTTATTCGCAGGAGCGGCAGCTGCCACGGCCCAGACCTGGGCTGTGGCGGTGAACGCCGCCGATGCAGTAGAGCTGGGGACCATCGGAGTCGAAGGTTCCGCAGCAGTAGGCCAGCACTGGAGTATCCACGCAAATGCCAAAGTCAATCCCTGGACATTCGGACGACGTGATACCAGTGCCGATAACAATGGCCTGTTCCAGTCCCCTAACCCGGACCAGAAGCAGGACCGCAAGCAGGTGTATGCCGCCGGTGTACGCTGGTGGCCGTGGAATGTGTATTCCGGCTGGTGGATTGGCGGCAAAGGCCAATACCAGGAATTCAATTACGGCGGTCTGCTTACTGAAACCTCTCAGGAAGGCGACGCCTTCGGTGCCGGATTCTCCGGCGGTTATTCTCTGATGCTCAAGGAGCATTGGAACCTGGACTTCGGTTTGGGATTCTGGACCGGATGGATGAAGTACACTACCTACGCTTGCCCGTCTTGTGGAAAGGTGGTAGATGAGGGACAAAAGTGGTTCATCCTACCCAACGAAGCCATTCTCTCACTGGTTTACATCTTCTAGAAGAGATGGAAAGGTAAAATAAGCTAAAATCATATGAGACAGTTACTTATAGCTGCGGCAAGTGCCGCGGCAGCCCTAGCCCTAATCTCTTGCGACCCTCCGGTGCTTGAAATCAAGGACAACAGCGCCCTGGAAAGAGTCACAATGGAGGTGAGCAATGACAACCCCAAATGGGAATACGGCGAAGAACGAATCTTCACGATAGTCCCTTATCCGAATACCGCCGTTGTGGATGCTTACTACTTGTCCTTCTCCAACCAGACGATGGTGGAAGTGAGGAACGGCGAACTCCCTAATCAATTCAAGGTTACAGCCACTGGTGAAGGCAAGCTGGTGGTGACCGGCAGTGCCGTTGGCCACGGGATGGTTCCCGGTCAGCAGGGCACGGACTGGAAGGTGGAGAAGATGGAATCTATGGAGTTCAACCTTCAGGACAACCGCGTGAAACCCAAGCGGCCTGTAGTGTCACTGAAGATGGCGCCCATGACGGATATCAATGCCAAGAAGGAGCTGGCTGAAGATACTCCTGCCATTATTGACGATGACCAGGAACTTCTTCTGACGGTTGTTAGTGATAGCGAAAGGGCTACCTACAGCATTAAGAGCCTGGATAATGAAGTGTTCAGTGTTGAGCGGACCGGTGCACAGAGCTGGATGTTCAAGACCAAAACTCCGGGAAGGGATTTCTTGAAACTGACCGTGACGGATGCGGAAGGAAATCCATTCGACTACTACTACCTGATTTACTCCTTCGGCCACGTGGTTATGACCGCAGAATACGACCCACTGATGGGCGAAGGCGGCATCAGCATCGAAGAGCACAACTACCCCAAACTGACCGGCCAAGTGTATATGGCTGGCGTCATTAAGGGCTGGCCCTGGAACGATACAAACAACATCGTAGAACGTGAACTGCCTACCTACAGCGGCGAGCTGAACTTCAGCGAAGAGTTCGAGCACCTGGCGCTCATTGACGCGGAATCCATTCAGAAAGAGATTCAGAATATCACCGTTGGAGATGGGATGGACAAAGCCTGGTTCAATATCCACGAGGTGAAGCTAAACTATATCA
>Ga0310694_10002914_pt1 | contig 17045 bp, 30 predicted proteins | sample 174DNAGHGhighgp2_FD_203884 | JGI IMG/M metagenome (GOLD analysis project Ga0310694, IMG submission 203884) | Sheep rumen microbial communities from Palmerston North, Manawatu-Wanganui, New Zealand - 1742 DNA GHGhigh gp2 (v2) (version 2) | ecosystem: Host-associated > Mammals > Digestive system... | reverse complement strand
GCAGATTTCCCGTCATGGAGAGGTTATTCCGCAGGTTGATAAGGTTGTGTAAATGAAATTTTACATTTAAGGTGTTGCCAAAAAGTATTTAATTAGGTATATTTTAGATACAAACAAAGAGGTAACATCATGAAACAGCTTATCGGTATCATCCTTCTCTCCTTCTTCGTGGCGTTTGCCGAAGAGGACATGCATAACGGCACGGGGTTCTTCGTTAACAGCGATTACCTCATCACTGCATACCATGTTGTAGACGAATTTGAACACAAGTGTTATTACGATATCAAGAATGACACATGTTACAAGATTCATATGGTAGATTACGACTTGGATGCAGACATTGCTCTGATGGAGTTGGATGAAGAGCCTGTCGAAATGCCTATGGTATGCGGTCTTGAACACGCTGAATTGCCTAATGGGGAAAGACTGACATCGTATGGTTACACTCAGCCGTTCGTCAACCCTAATTTGACTGTTGTACCGATGCGTATTCGTATGCAGTATCGTTATGATGGCAATTACAGCTATTATCGCACAAGCGGAATCATAGAGTATGGAATGTCTGGTGGCCCCAATTTTACCAGGGATGGCAGAATTGGCGGAATGAACAAATCTGTATCGCTGATGGAACAGAATACTAGCAATCTGGTGAAGTCTACTGAAGTGATTCGCATGCTTAGAAAGAATGGTGTAGCCGAATATCCGAATACCAAGAATGTCAAAAAATGTGCAATAAGCATCTTGAATTCCGTCGAGGATTTTAAGTCTGCTCAATTTAACTGGGGTTCAAAATGATTCCTGAAAAATATAAAGAATATGTGACATCGAACATCGAGTTCCCGAAGGAATGTCCTGTATGTCACGGCGAGTTGAACGTGTTGGACAACGGGATGGTCTGCTGTGTGAATCCTGCATGCCCGCAGAAGATTGTCCACAAGTTTGCCAACTTCTTCGATGTCTTGGCTGTTGACGGTGCGGGAGATAGTTGCGTCTCGGCCCTTGTCAATGAAGTCGGTATGAAGCGTATTCCAGAACTGATTTCCGATGCAGTCTCTGGTGGAAACGGGCTTTCTACGGCAATGAAGAGCCAAGTGAACGGGGCAAAGCTCCGTAAGAACATGTTGGCCGCTATGAACGAGCCGATTTCCATGAGCAAGTTCCTGTCCCTGTTCGACTTTGACGGGTTCTCCGAAGCGAAGCTGTCTGGATTGGAAGCTCTTGAAGTGTTCGGTGGATGGTATGACAATCCGCTTTCCACGATGGCTACCCTCCGTTCGTACACCCCTGCGAAGCTGGCTATGTTGGTTATCCCTGGGTTTAGTGCCTACGAGGTTAAGTTGAATTTGTTTACTCAGATGTTCGAGTTCCTTGATGAAATCACAGGCACACTTGAACTTGGAAAGTTCACTTTCAATAAGCCTGTGGAAATGGATGCTCTCGGGGGATTGTCGTTCTGCTTCACGGGTGCTATGGAATACAACCGTGACGACCTTGAACGCACTGTAAAGGCATTTGGTGGACAGGTCAAGGGCAGCGTTAGTGCGAAGTTGGACTATCTCGTTCAGGCTGATGAAAACTCGACATCTACCAAGTCCAAGAAGGCAAAGCAGCTCGGTGTAAAGATTATTACGCCAGAAAAGTTCTTCGCCCTCTTGAAAGAAAAGGGTGTAAATACTATATTGTAGTTGGAGGTTCTCATGGAAGAAGAGGAACTTAAAGATTTGAGCGTCGATGTCAAGGAATGGTTCTTAGACCAGATTGAAATTGACTGCGACTGCATGAATGTTGAGAGCGAAGTCGAAGGCGATGATGACACCGATGTAGTCATCACCGTAGGATATCATTCCAAGGAATGGTCTGTTGCCAATCCTGATGGAAAGATGTTTGAGACCGAAGTTGCTCTTGAAGAGTACCTGAAGGAGAAGATTGCTTCTGACCTCGAAGATGTTCTCTCTCAGTACGATGTGGAATATTCCAAGTTGGACGTAAGTGTTACTTCGATGTTTGATTTCGGTATCACTATTGAAGGCAAGTATGTTCCGAAGGAAGAGACCGACGAAACGGATTCGTCTGACCTTTATTAACCGAAGAGGATTAAAATGAAAGAAGTACAAATCAAAATCAAGTATCTTGATGACAGCATCAAACGCCTGACCTACGTGGATGGCAAGTCCGACTGGATTGACTTGGCAGCCGCTGAAACTGTCACGTTGAAGAAGGGTGAATTCAAGCTTATCCACCTTGGTGTTGCTATGGAGTTGCCCGAAGGTTACGAAGCACATATCGCTCCTCGCAGTTCTACGTTCAAGAACTTCAAGATTCTTGAAACGAACAGCGTTGGTGTGGTTGACCGTTCATACTGTGGTCCGAACGACTGGTGGAAGATGGCTGTTTACGCAACGGAAGACACCACCATCGAAAAGGGGAGCCGCATCGCCCAGTTCCGCATCATTGAAAACCAGCCGAAGTTGAACTTTGTCGAATCCGAACTGACTGGTCAAGACCGTGGTGGTTTCGGCTCTACGGGCAAAAATTAGTCGGGAATTTTCGATGTATAAACATTAAGGTGAGTGCTAGCGAATTGCGTCGCCATCATATAGGCATGGGACCGTCGCTGGCACTTACTGTTTAGCCTATCTGCTAGTGTAGAAAAGGTTTCTGGGGTCGTCAGAGCAATCTGGCGGCCTCTGTTTTTGTATGGTAGCTCCTTAAAAGATATAAACCCTTAGTAGGTGCACAGGAGCCCTTATGAAAGAGCTAATCAAATCGCTTACGTCCATGGGCCTCACGATAACCAGGGACGGGATGTTAATCTATGACAATATCACATTTGGAAAACTGGATTCAAGCGGAAGAGCCGCAATATATTGTTACCCGTTCATTTGCTGGGATGATGAGCAAGACAAGGAATGGCTCGATTCAAGCGAAAGCATCAGCGTAGACGACGAGTTCTACGACTATTACGAGCAGTTTTGCGCGGACTACCATAGCCTGTTGAACTTCAACAAGATGGGCGGTGTTTCCCTTGTAGGAAGCTTGTCGAAGCACGATGTGAACATCGTTGCGATGTTCCGTGATGTCCTGCAAATTTATAAGGAAATTATACGTGATTTAAGAGAAAAAGCTATTCAAAATTTTTAGTCTGAAAGGCCAAAAATCTATAAACTAAGGGTATGGTTAGATACCCGAGGAGAAGTTTATGGCGGAAATGTGGATAGCGGCTTTGAAGACGAATAGTCCAGCGTTGCTGATATTCACGTTGGTTGCTCTTGGATTGTTTTATCTCATCAAGCGGATTGAAACACAAAGGAAGGACACAGGAGTTAAACGTAACGAGCAATTCAGTCAAGTGGACAAGAAGTTCCTTGAAATGCAACTGGAATACCAGAAGAAAGAATTTGAGTACAGGCAACAACTGACTGTTCTTGAAAACAAGATTTCTCTGACACAGAAGGATGTCGATGGTGTAAAGGACCGCTTGAAGACGGTAGACTATAAACTAGAGCAGATAACTACTGCTTTGAACGCAATCAACGAAACGCTCTCGGGTATCAAATCGACCTTAACTACATCGCTGAACACGATTGAAAAACGTATTGAAAGGCTTGAAGGAGTAGACGACTAATTTTGAGGGGAAGATATGAGCTGTGGTTGCAACAACGGGATTCCGAACGAGGTTTATGACAGGATGCCTTACATGAGGCAGACGCCGACGCATCATCATTGCTGCCCTCCGCCTCCTCCGCTGTTTATGCCGTTCCAGCCACCTCCTTGGTTTGGACCGTGCTTCCCGCCTCCACCTAGACAGGCTGGCCCGTGGGAATACACCCCGTCGAGGATGTACCCAGGTCCTCCTCCTTGCGGTTGTGGACCTCGCCCGCACATTCCTCCTCCGTACCCCCACTTTTGGCCGCATCCGTGGCACCAGCCTTATTTTGGCGGCCCGACCTTCCATTACCAGTGTATGCCTCAACAGGCTCCTGTATGCGGCTGTATGGGCCCGATGATGCCTATGCCGCATCCTCCTCATGGTTGTGGATGCCATCCTAGACCTATCTGGCCGAATCCAATTGGCCCGATGCCGCCTATTCCACCGAGACCGCTTCCGCCGCCTCCGCCAGACCCGCCTGAGATTGCTCTTCACCCGAAGCGCATCGTCGCTGCGGTTCCTACGGAACATCATGATGCTACCATCGTGGAATACAGCAATGGTCATTTCGATGTGATTGCAAACGGATATGTGCCAGTTGGCGGTGGACGCAACAACGGCCCGAAGTGCTGGCATGCTCAGGACATTCGTGGCGACATTTCCGATTCCGAAGGTCTCGATACGGTCAACTTCCAGTTCAACACTTCTGATGCAGGTTCTAGTTTCTAATGGATAAGCATTCAACATTTGTCGATACTATCAAGCAGCTCGGACTGGATGAAGCTATGTTCGAGTGCATTGCTGGTATTCACAAGGCATGCTTTGAACAGGTTGCGTTCGATGTCAACGCAAAGCCAAATCCAGAGTCACCTATCCCGTGGCGTCACACGGGTCAAATAAACCGACTTCCTAGCCTTATGGGTAAGAAGGAGGTTGGCTACGGGAATTTCAACTCTGAGTGGTTCCCAGATAGCAAGCTGGCGACTGATGACCCAACAGTAAAGAACTTGATTGCCTCGTCTAAGGAAAGCCAGATGGGATATCGTGTTGGAACATGGGGCGGACCTGGTCGCACGGTCCTCGGTAAGAGTTCTGCGCTATCGAACGAAAACATCTGTGCCGACACGAGTACGGGACAAGCCTAAATGAAAAAGCAATCGGAAATCCGATTGCTTTTCTGTTTCAAATGTTGTTCCTTATCGGTTCACATTTTCCATTATCTGGCACAATGCTTCGAACTGTGACTTAGGCAAGTCCTTGTACTTGTAGAGAAGGTTGGCACAACGGTTCTTGTATTCCTTCGTATATTTTGACATGCCCTTCATCTTGTCAACTCTGTCACGGAACTTCTGGATGGCCTCGTCTGCGTTGTCGTCCCAGTCGTCGCAGATGAACTTGGTGTTGACTGGAATATCAAGCTCGTCATAGCCCACCATATTGTTGTTCACGGCCTTCATCTTTTCCACCTTCACCTTGGTTACGGGCTGTATGTCCTTGACCTTCAGGAATTCTGGGTTGTTCTTTATTTTCGGAAACTTTTTGTCGTCGGTAGTGGGGTCAGCGACTGCGTTGATGATGTTTCTTGTTTGCCGAGGCTTTGCTATCTTTGAAACATTGTTGTTAAACATGTTCTTGACTTGATTTGCCTTCTTGTCCCATGACTTTTCGTCTGATGCGTCATTGCGGATTTTGGTGATTTCCTCTTTGACTTTTTCTTTGAGACCGTCTGGCATGTCAACATCGGTGACGACACCGTTCTTTTTCATGACCTCTGCTGCACCAGATACCTTAGGTTTGAGTGCGGTCTCCTTGCTTGGTTTAACTTCCTTGAAGTCCTTCTTTTCTTCGGTCTCGATGAACGATGCGCTTGCAGGCTTATCTTCATCCCCGCCATTAAACTTCTTGGATTCAGCCGTCTCTTTCAGTTCGACAGGCCTCATGAGGCTCGTGTAACTGCCGCAAGGGTCGTCTTCGGGAAGGTCGGCGACCAAGTCAAACAAATTCTTGTAATCTTCAATGAATTTCATAATATACCGAGTGGCTATATTTACCAATAGTTTATAACCTTTTTTCGATTAGGATTAAAGATTGAAGTATATAAACTATATGCAGAACGACAATTGTAGGATGCAATAATGTCCAATCAAGTAGATATGTTTAAATACTATGCTTCTCAACTGAATTTGACTAAGCCTCAGTTGGAAGCAGTTACGGATTGCTTCAAGGCGTGTTTTGAAGCGGAAGGTGTTCAACCTGCTGTCAGTGAGCAGCCTGGTAACGTCAATGTGGCTAAGAAACACGTTCCGTTTGACGACAGCAATCTTGACTGGTCCGAACAGAACAAGAGCGCATTTGAACTGCCTTCTTTCACGAAGAATAGCAAGGGTCTTGGAACTGGTAGTCAGCTTAGTGCCAAAGACAAGAGCGACTTGGCAAAGCTGGCAGCAAGCGCTCGTGACGGTCAGCATCAGAATAATGTGTATCAGGTAGAGAAGATGCAGAAGGAGAACGCTGCACGTCAGAAGGTAATGCAGAAGCAGGCTTTCCTGAATAAGGCGCTTGGTATCAACCTTGCTGTTGATGGCATCAGAGGACCGAAAACTATCGCTGCCGAGAAGCAGTATGCTGCTATGCAGGCTGGTGTTCAGAATCGCAGAAACGACCAGCAGATGAACACGGCATACAACGCAGAGAAGAAGTATGCAGGCGCTCCTGCACCGAAGCCGTTGACTCCTCCTAAGTCGGCTGGAACGGCATGGGCCCTCCAAACGCCAAGTCGGGCGCCTCGTTACAGCCCTGTAAATAACGAGTGGAATAATAGCCAAACGTCAAGCGAGTTGAATAGACAGCCTCCTCGCAATTTCACCCCTATAAATGGCAAAGGGTAAGTAATTAACCAATGATAAAGCCCCTCCAATAGGAGGGGCTTCTTGTTTTATGACAAATAAAATTATTTTGCTGGAACATAGCTTCGCACTTGGTATGTGCATTTTGCAATGTCGGTAGTCGTCGGCTTGTTCTGTTGCAGGGTGAACTTGGACAGAGCGAACCCGCTGTAGAAGAACGATGTGTTGGCGTTGCGGGTGCTGTTGCCAAATGTCATTCCGATGACCTTACCGTGACGGGAAATCGCTGCACCACTGAAACCACCAGGCAAGCGCATGTTCAGGGCGTTGATTGCAGGCTCTGGGAATGTTGAGTCGGAAACTACCTTAGCGGGGAACGACTGTGATTGAACTTTTGTATTTAACTCGTTGAATCCTGTTAAGGTTACTGGTTCGCCAACATTGACTACCCTATCCTCGATTTTACATGCGTTGAGGGATATGCTGTTGTCAACTTGGAGAATGGCGACGTTGACATATTCGTTTCTATCCTTGTTGAAAACCGTGTCCGCAGAGTATTCTACTCGTGCTACGACAGGCTCGTTGTTTATCATCACGACAATTGCTGCAAGTTTTTTGGAATGACGGGCTACATCGCCAGTAGTGACGATGTAGTGCTTGTTGAATGCGATTCCAGTGCCGTAAACCTTTGTTACGTCCATATTTACCGTGTCAGCCTTTCCTGAGTCAGCGTCGGTCAGGTAGGTAGGAACGGTCTCGGTGGCAAACAAGGCAGTTGCCAAGATGCAGATTATGAGGATGATTGTGTGTTTCATGGTATACTCCTTTTGTGTTTATGTCTTTAATATACATAATTAAATGTGGTCTGTCAAGAGTTTTTTATAAAAAAATACAAAAAATATAAAAAAGTAAAAAATCTAATTTTTGGGTTGACAATCAATAAATAATTAACTATATTTATAACACAAACAAATACAAAGGAAATATCATGGCTGAAAAGAAAGAAAACTGCATTGATTGCAGTAAGGGTTACTATTCCATTGCGTTCTACGCCAAGACAGAAAATACTGAAAGAGTCGATTCGTTCGTTCCTAAGGACGAAACGGAGATGCATGATTACTTGAAGAATACTATCGGCCACTTCTTTAGCAATTATTGCTCGACGGGTGATACCAGCATGGTAAAGAAGATGGAAGCTTTGAAACTGTTTGACGGCTCTCCGCTTGCCCTTTCTAGCGACAAGGTATCGCTCGAATATCATTCGGGTACGGTCAAGTATTGGAGTGTCATGTTTGACTATTACATCTGCATAAACGGGTGCCCTGGTCACAAGGAAGCTGCGTATATGCTTGTTCATGTTAAATGGAACAGGACCTGATGCTATGCCAGTGATGGACAAGTTGAGACAGTGTGCTGAAAAGATGGGCTACCGCCTTCTTGATGTACCACCAGAGTTTGAACGTGCTGTCAACGAAGCCTATGACGCCGTATTTAAAGATGAAGAAAAGGCGGAACACCAAAAGTAGTTCTTGTCAAAAATGTATTTTACTGGTAGTTTGAAACTAATTAGACTAACATGAGTACATTGAGCGTTTGCATCATTGCGAAGAATGAATCAGAGGTTATCGGAAGGTGTCTTGAATGTGCCAAATCGTTCGCTGACGAGATTATAGTAGTTGATACTGGGTCTACCGACAATACAAAAGAAATTGCTTCCAAGTTCACCGACAAGGTGTATGACTTCGAGTGGATAAACGATTTTGCCGCTGCAAGGAATTTCAGTTTCAGCAAGGCGACAATGGATTTTGTAATGTGGTTGGATTGCGATGATGTAATTGACGAATACAACCAGAGGGCAATACAGGAGTTCAAGTCTTCTCTTGAAAACTACGGTAGCGATACCTTTATGGCACATTACTGTTATGCACCTTCCAGAACAACCACGGTAACCCGTATCGTGAGGAGGGGGACGGGTCGATGGATAGGCTTCGTGCATGAATATCTTTCTACTGACGCAAACAGGATATTTTTGGATTTTACAATTACCCACAGCAAGCCTGCATCGAGTTGTGAACGTGATGCTGGGCGAAACCTTAAAATCTTCAAGCAGAAGATGAAAGAGAAGGTCGAGTTTAATACACGGGATATTCTCTATTATGCAAAGGAATTGTACTGGAACGGACACTACTCTACCGCAATCAAGTGGTTCGATAAGTATTTCAAACGGGCAGATACTTGGGTGGAGGACTGTATTGACGCTGCTAGAATGAAGGCTGAAATCATGGAGAAGGCTGGGCAGCTCGATGAAATGGTTGAGTTCCTGTCGCAGGCAATCGCTAAGTACGGCATGAACACCATTCTTCTGTACATGTGCGGGTTGGGCTTTTACAACAAGAAAAAATATCGCGAGGCATCTATGTATTTCCTTGCGATAGTTAACGGCTTGGGAGTCAATAGCCAGTTTTTCAGCGACAACCGTGACTATGTTTTCCCTAGCCTGATTTGGTTAAGCTGTTGCTACTGGTATTCTGGTGACAAGTTGACTGGCAAGCGTTTCCACGAGATTGCCAAGGCGATGTACCCAGATTCCCCGACGATAATTGATAACGAGAAGTTCTTTGGACAAGTTTAGCCTTGGAGGAGTTTGAGTTCCTCTTCGGTATAGCTCAACCATGTAGGTCTCCAGTTTTCAAGGAGACCTTCTTCTTTTAGCGTTTTGAGCAGGGCTGACATTGGAATCAGCTTATGCACTGGGGTGAACACGTAAGTGTTTTCCGTGCTTGAATCCAGAGCGCATGTATCGTCATCGTTGAATGTCAATACATAATAGCATTCGTTCTTTGGGCCGACATACTTGACATGACGCATGTCGGACATGCGCCAATGTTCTTCGTTGTTAGCAGTAGGTCCTGTCAAATACTTCCACCAATATAGGGGATTCGCAATCATTTTTGCCTCTCATGTAACTGTTATGCGAACTTGATGAAAAAGTGCTGCCACATTCTGACCAGCCATATCCATATTCTTTTAGGCAGGCTGCGTTTAGGCAACCCGAGAAAACACTCCGCTATTACCCAATAGAGTAGAACTTTTACGTCGATGCTTGTCTTCAATTCCCTAAGAGGGATGTTGACGGTTACAGTATTGGCGTAGAATGACAGGTGGAGTGTCTTGAACGGATATCCGCTGATGTCGATGTTGGTGAAGGAGATGGAAATCTTATCATTGTCTGACGGGGATATGGTGATATTCCGATGCGATGGAGTTCCATCCACTATGGAGTAGCGCCTACCCGAGTTAGTGATGTTAACTCGGTGAAGCAGTCTGCTCTTTTTCATTATATTACAAAATTTCTCGTAGGTCATTTCATAATCCAACATTCCTTCTACAGTTTATCAGGAAGCTCAGTGTTTCTTCTTGGCTTTCTTCTTGGCTTTCTTGGCCTTGGCGGCTTCAAGCTTCTTTTTCAGCGCTTTCCTGTCGAATGGGATTTTCTCGTACGGGTCGAGCAGGAGTTCTCGTCTCATGTACTTGCAGTTCTTTACAGCGTCAGGAAGAAGCTTCATGTTGTAAACGCAGCAAAGCCCAGTAGGTGTTTCCATGAATCCGACAAGGGCGTTGTCGCAGTCAGGAATGTACGTGAGCATGTCTCCTTCCATCTCTTTGAATTCCTCTTCGGGATTCTCGGGGAACTTGACAGGCGTGATGTGCTTAGGAGTCTGGGGGCCCATGTAGCAGCAGAACGTGTTGTAGTCGAGTGCTTCCATCGCTTCTTCATACGACATGTCGCATTCTTCGGCACATTGAGCAATCATTTCCTCGTCGTTATATGCAAGAATACCGTCCCCTAGGAGGCCAAGGAACGCCTTGTAGTAAGTGCAAGCAGGAAACCCTTTATCGTCCCAATAGCTAAAACTTGCGTTCTTGCCGAGACGGTTCTTACAGAAACGCAGAAGTTCGCTCAGGGACTTAGGGCGTTCTCTTTCGGGAAATCCCATGTCGTCAAATACGACTTTTTCGTGTTCTGACTCTTGGTTTTCGTTAGTTTGAATTTGTTTCGGCTGCTGAGAGTTCTTTGATTCGCTCATCGTAAAGCTCCTTGATTTTTGCTGTAAGTCGTGCGTAAACCGTCTGCTGTGCTGCGGTGTCGGTAGGGATTTTGATAAGTTCATCGACCTCGGACTGCGCCATGCCGTATATTTTCTGTGCGAACACGGACATGGTTTCAGTGCTAGTCTTCTTTTCGTTCAGGAAATCCACCAAGTTGGCAAGTGTCCAATTTCCAGCAGCTGTTGCTTCGAGAGCCTTTCGCAGGAAGTTGTAACGACGGGTGTCGCTCATCTTCAACTTGGCAGTTTCTGAATGGTTCTTTCCTTCCTTTGCCTTGGAAATCTTGTCCTTGGTTTCCTTTGACGGGTGTACACCAGTACGGGCCTTCCTCATGGCGGCCTTTGTCGCTTCTGAGTGATGGTATCCTTTCTTACGGCCACGCTTCTTGGGCTCGGACTTTTCTGGTGTTGCCGCCTGGTTTGTAGACTGAGTGGCTCCACTGGATACGTCAGCGGAACCACTCATATCGGTATTTTTGATATTAGGTTCAGATTGCATAGTGTACCTCTTTTAAATGTTTACCACCTAATATACAAAATTAAAACCAGCTTGTCAAGGGGGTAATATAAATAATTATTTATGAGGTCTGCAAACTGTCTGGAATAGCTTCCTGAACTCAAGACCGTGGTCGTCAATCCAACGGCGGGCGAGGACATCCGACGATTCGTCGGAGCCTTCTTGCTTCTGCCGCATGATGTAGGCTCCTATAACCAACATCTGTATCTGCATAATGGTTTTGCCATGGTCCATACATATAGTTTATTGACTCATTCCTGCATAATCTTTTTGGGAAATATTTGTGAAAAATTATTTACATTTGATTTAATTAAAAATATTCGCCCACCTATTGACAAAATGATTATTTATTTATATTTTTATAGAAAACGCTCAGCAGGAGTGAATAACATGAAAGTAAAATTCCTATCAGACATCCATTACGACCATGCTCGTGAGGAAAAACAAAAACAAATCGAAGCGTATGGCAAGGATGCTGACTTGCTGTTGATTGCTGGCGACTTCGGTAATTCGCTTGAAGACATACAGGAATGTTTGTCTTTTATATCCAAATCCTGCAAGCAGTTCGTATTTGTGCTTGGCAACCATGACCTGACGGTAGGATTTGGCAAAAATATCAATACGACCGAAGAAAAGGTAAAGCGTATAGATGAGTTTGCAAGCAAGCTTGACAACGCTACCCTATTGGGCGTCCGTAAGCATCTTACTCTGATTGACAATGTGCTTATTGGCGGTACGATGGGTATATGGGATTTCCGATACGATGATTATATCGAAGAATTCGATTGGAAGATGAACTGGTTTGACGGTAAGTATTGGGGAAAGGATGCCACCCTGAAAAAGGTTGATGAACTCGAAACGGCAAGCCTTGATTATATCACCAAGGCGAAACCTCAGATTATATTGACCCATTTTGCGCCTTGGGAGTGCAACACTAATCCTAAGTACCGTGGTTCCAAGGATAACAAGTATTTCTATTTCAACATCGACCACTATGATTATTCGAGTGTCAAATACTGGGGTTGTGGGCATACTCACGATGCACACAAGCTGATGATTGGTAATACGCAGGTCATGTTGAACCCGCTTGGATATGGAAGTCAAGAAGAAAATCCGTATGCCTTGCACAACCTGTCCGCAGACGATTTTACCGTGGAGATTTAACAGCGATGACTGCCCTTGAAGTATTGGAAGGTCTGCTTGGCCATCAGGTTGCATGTGCGTTTATTGCTGTTGCGAATCAGAACCAGATGGAGGTTTCTGCCGAAGAATATGCGGAGTGGACAGCGTTGCATTTCTACGGCAAGAATGCCCCAACATACGATATTGTGACGAACTCGTTACCGTCTGACAAGCGAAACTGTGCGGAAGCATTGCTTGACTACATGTTCCCGAAACGGGTGGTCAAGCTGGATGACTTCCCTGAAATTGCAAACTTATTTAACAAAGAGGAAAAAGTATGAGTATGAAAGTGTTCCATGCATATCTGTTCAAGGAAAACGCTGAGTTCAAAGACCTTCAAGAAGCAAGGCAGTACATCAACGACTTGCGAGAGAAGTTCATCAAGTGGGTTCCGACCGATATGATAAAGTGGACTACCATCATGAAGCTTAGCCGTGCCGAACAGATGGAGAAGCTTGAAAAGGATACGCAGGACCCAGAAATTGGTGGCGTCTGGGATTATCAGCTCCAGTGTGTTATGTATGCACGAGAAGTTGATGGTGTCAATTACATCGCATTGCAGTTTTTCCCGAGCAGGCCTGTCGTCAAGTTCTTGAAAGAGAACGTGAAGTTGAGGGAGTTCTGGTATGAAAACCAGACCGATGACGGATTTGATTTGCCCGATTGGGAACAGCGTGAAAAGTTCTGGCATACTGTCTTCAACAAGTATTGGACATCTAGTCAGGCGGGGTTTGTGTGTGATATTTACAACGGAACGGAATGGAATACAACTAGCTCCATTATGAGCGAGTTGGCTGTTCTGGCTGACAAACAAAAAGAGAAAAAGGAGTAGCCTATGTACGAGGCGATGTTCAAAAGAATCAAGTCGCAGGATTTTCCGCTGGAGTGCAGAGGGATGTACTATTTCAGCAAGGGACGGCATGCCCATCAGGAACGCAAGGGGTCAGGCTTTCCTTACTTTGTTCATCCCCGTGGCGTAGCGTATATCGTCATGGAACACGGTGGCTCTATCGACCAGATTAATGCTGCCTTTGCACATGACTTGCTCGAAGATACGGGAACCTCCTATCTTGAAATCATGAAAGTAGCTCATTCCGAAAAGTGTGCCGACCTCTGCACGGAACTCAGGAACAATGAAATCCGTAAGGAAGAAATGGGCAAGGAAGCCTACATCACGGAAAAGCTGCTCACAATGAGCGAAGAAGCGTTGCTCATCAAGCTCGCCGATATGGTCTACAACTCGTATGACCAGCCTGCTGAAAAGGCTTTGAACAGGATGTACCGCAATGTGTGCGAACTCCTGTTGAAGCGCAAGCTTAATGACAAGTGTAAGGAAATGGCGGAACTTGTTCTGCTTGCATAAGGAAAACATCATGGCGAAAGTTGAGATTGACATTAAGAAGAAGCTTGTCATTGATTTGGACATTCATGCGTTCAGCAGCTTCGGCCTTTCCGAAAAGGAGATTGCCGACGTTGTTGCGAAAGACCTTGTATTGACGATACAGGAACGTCTTGATTACATGGGCGGTGAATGTGGTTGCGCCAATGATGGCAAGGCGTTCGGCTACAAGTTTGAAGCAAAGGGATTCAAAATCAAATAGCACGGAAGGTTTCTTAATGAAAAATTCGCAAAAGGATAGATACTACAACAGACTGCAAAAATGTCTGAAGGAAATCGACTCGGTTATCCCGAGAAGGGTTACTGTTGCCGAATGGGTTACACATCGTGATAGGGTCTTGAAAGAGTATGGCTTTACTACGGACGATTATTACAGGATGTGCCGCCTGACTGAATCCAACACGAAGAACCGATGCGACGAAAGCGTTAGGACGTTCAAGGAAAAACAAAAGATTAAGCTTAACAAGAAGCTTGATGAATGTGAAATTCAAGGAGATTGATATGTTGAACCAAGTAGATTGTTCACCCGATACCCCCGTAATCCAAGCTGCTGCCGAACGAATGGCGCTCAAAGAAATGGATGACAAGAAGTTCCGTGATACGAACGAGATGTCTGGTTTCCATACTGGGTACATGAAGGGGTTCCTCGAAGGGGCCGAGTTCATGCGCTCGTTCTATCGTTATAGGGACACTCGTGATAGACTGGACAGGGTTGAGCGTGAAAAGAAGAAGCAAGCCGCTGTTGCGAATGACGACAACCGCCTCAAGCCTGTCAGCATCCCGCCTAGCAAAGATATTTCTGATTTTTCTACACTTCTTCGGAGGTAACGGTGGACGAAGCGTTTGCCAATAAATTGAGGACTGAACTGTTCAATCAATATAACACCCTCGATGCGGTTTCTGAATACATCGCCGTCAAGGAAGGGATTATGGAGATGCATGAACATGGCCTTAAATTGATGGATGTCCGACTGGAACCGCTTGTCGAAATGGTGATGGTTCACTACACGGTCGTGGTGGACGGAAGGGTTTTATACCGTACGGCCTATCCTATGCATTGGGAAGTGCTCCAGAAAGTTACGGAAGAATTCGAGACGGTAGGTCATAACCCGTGGACGATGCAGACGTACAGGAACAACCCCCGTACATTTGAAATGGAGAAGGAAAGCGGACCTAAACTAAGGGAGGTGACACCCGAAGAGGCTATCGCAATCTTACAAAAACAGACTGTAAACCCTCAAAAACGGGTTATAAACCCTCTTGCAAAGTAGAAAAAATATACTATATTTGACGACGAAATAGTTATCAAATAGAGGATATTATGAAAAGCATTTACGATATCAAGACCACAGGCAAGTTCACCCCGACCCAGACTTTCCGTGAAAAGAAGGCTGGTGTAAACATTGGCCGCATGGAAAGCTCCATGAAGAAGCTGAACAAGGGTTTGGCAAAGATGGCTAAGGAAAGGCACGAGGCCCGTGCCAAGAAGGAGGCATAATGAAAACGGTTTTCGCAATCCTTTTTGCTGCAATTCTCGTCTTTGCCAGTGAAGGGGATATCAAGTACGGTGTTCGTACTGGTAGTGTAAAGACTGAAAATGGTTACATCGGTACATACCAGTTCCCCGACACCACGCTTACAATCCGCTTTGCAAAGCATGCGGTCAGCCATGTTCGGTACGACTTTGCAACCCACACGTTGTACACGAATAGCAATGACGCAGCAAAGGACGGAACCGTTGTTCCTCCGCCTCCTAATGAACCGAAAATGCAGGAAATCCGCCAATGGAATCCTTAATTGTATTCGAGGAAGAATGTACAGACCTTGCCGAGGATTACGATTACGGCGAGGAAGAGTATGTTGAACCTGAGTTCATCACTCTTCCTGACGTAAACTACGACCCGAGCAGGGTTAGGGAGATAGTTCATGACGGCACTCCACCGATGGGGTTCCGCCTGATACTTCCTCCCCGTCCTTACACGAAACCTTCCGATATTCCCCTGAGTGAAAAGAAATTCATTTACATCAGAAGGGACACCGAAGAGGTTAGGATTTGCGACGTTCTTCCTATTGTAGGGTACAACATAACAGACCATTGCTTAGACCTTTCAACCGAATACGTGAGAAGACAATCATGAAAATCATAGACAACTTTGAACAAATCAGCAAGCTCCTGCGTTTCGAACGTACAGGTGACTGCTACTACCTAGAAATCCTGCTTCGGGCAAAGGATGGCAATGACGTTCGCAAGAAGCATAACAATGGTGATAGAACCATCCGTGAAATCCTCCTGAACCACGAAGGTCATCTGGAAGAACTCCGTGATGAAATCATCAAGATGTGCCACGAGTTCAACGCTCGTGCATATATCCGTCTCAACCGCAGGAACTATGCGGCTATCGGTTGGCACTATGTAAGGGAATTCATTTACCGTGCCAAGGAGAACGATACCAAGCAGTTCGAGCATCACCAGCAAGACCCGCAGCGTAACCCGTTCCGTGCCATGAGTACGGCTTGTGGAAAGGTCAATTCCGAACCGAGGGCCACTACGACCTGGCTTATCGACTTGGATGACTGCACGATGGATAGCCCTATCGTAAAGGCGTTTGAAGCCGAGCTGCAGAAACCTGGTATGAACATGAAGATTGCTCCCGAGGACATGATTGTTGCCAAGATTCCGTCCAGAAGCGGGATTCACATGATTGTCCATCCGTTCAACGCTGCGAACTACATCGAGGAAGGTGTGGTTGCTTGCCCGACCGAGGAGTTCCGCATGATGCATGCCGTCTTGACATGGGCTGTCGAGAACAAGCTTCCCATCGCCACGCTGAACAGTTTCCTTCGTGGAGAAGAACAGATTGAAGAATCCGACGACCATCCATACTTGACCGACGAAGATGTTTTTGTCTTGGAAAGGAATTACCGCAAGGTTAACGACAAGATTGACATCGCTGGATTCAACATGACGGTTGGCGAGTTCACCGCTGGTGTCCACAAGGACAATCCGACCATCCTTTATGCGGAGGCAGAAGAATGAAGTATCTGCTAGTTGGTGCTGGCCTGTATAACGCCGTAATCTATCAAAGACTGGTGCATGAATTCAACGTGCATCCACTTGATATTACAATCATCGAGAACCGTTCCCATGTTGGTGGGAACTGCTATACGGAAAATGTTGATGGAATCACCGTTCACAAGTACGGTGCCCATATCTTTCATACGTCCGATGAAGAGGTATGGAAGTTCGCCAACCGTTTCGGCTCGTTCAACAATTTCGTCAACAGTCCGATTGCCGTGTATTTCAACGAAAAGACTGGCCAGTCAGAAACGTACAACCTTCCGT
>Ga0310694_10002913_pt1 | contig 17048 bp, 13 predicted proteins | sample 174DNAGHGhighgp2_FD_203884 | JGI IMG/M metagenome (GOLD analysis project Ga0310694, IMG submission 203884) | Sheep rumen microbial communities from Palmerston North, Manawatu-Wanganui, New Zealand - 1742 DNA GHGhigh gp2 (v2) (version 2) | ecosystem: Host-associated > Mammals > Digestive system... | reverse complement strand
GCATAGTACTGCCAATCGTCATCCCACATCTTCGCCAGCGCCATGCCGATATACATCATCCACCCGAGCGACGCGAGCGGATAATTCTGAAACTCACGCACTCCGTCAGGGATATACGCATTCGCTATCGCCTCCCATTTGCCCTCCACATCGGGGCACTCCGGCATACGTTCGTCTACTTCATTCACACTCAGCAAATACTGCTGCAAGTCGCTATGTATCTGTTCTTCTAACTTCTCCATTATATTGTCTTTTGGTCATGCTTATCTCAATAGTTTGCTTATTTGTTTGTCGGTAGCGTGCGGCAGAATGGTGCGCAAGTGCTTGGTCATCAACTGATACGATTCCTCCGGCGAGCAATCTATGGTGCAAGCCTCCTTGCCGTATAAGCGTTCGGGAGTGGTAAGTAAAGACCATCCCCATCCGTATTCGCGATTATGCTTGTCACGCGGATAGACGAAATCTTCCGTCACCACCCGCGTTGCCATCTGAAGACGCGTCACATAGCCGTCGAACTTGCTCCGCATCTTCGGACCGGAGAAGCCGCATGCCGCTCGCAAGTCCCGATTGATGATACTATCCTGTTCGCAGAGCGTCTGGTAGATGATGCCTTCTATACTGCCGTTCTCCGGCATGGGATAGAGACTGCGACGCCAGTTGCAGAAATGCGGCCACCAAGAGCGACTGATGAAGCCGGCCTTACCGTTGAAAAACTTGCCATAGACACAATCACTCTCGTTGATGATGATACCTTTCCATTTCCATAACGGCCAATCCCATCCACCATCCGGAAAAACGATGTAACGACATTCCTCATCTGCCATCTCTTCCGCCGAATAGCCGGATATGCCGCTTGCTAAAAGCGGCAGGAATCCGAGCTGCTGGATGAGTTCCATCATCTGCTCGCAACTATGTATCTCGTAGTGTGGCATTGTTAATCCGGTTGTTGACCATCATGGGCTTGCCATGCACAGGCGGTTATCTTCATGTCTGAGAAGAGAGCCGTAAAGGAAGAGTCCTCCGGCGAACAGGCATAGATACCGAAACGTATTTCTCCCTTTCCTGCCTGCATATGGCAGATACGCATCTGGCTGAAATGTACGCCGTCCGTAGAACTCTCGATGCAATAATCGTCCTCCCGCCGCGAGAAACGGTACCACATCGTTTTTACATCCGCAGGGATAGCGGTAGTAGCCCAATCCGAGTAGCCGCCGTTGGTAACGACCGAACCGAGATGTTGGAACTGCTCGTTCTCGTACTCCACAGACGCTTTGAGCCAGTTCTCGCTGTCGAGGTACATCACAATACCGCACTGGTCGAACCGATGGTGGCTCTGCGAAAAGTCGGTCTTGACGACAAACGAAAAGAACCGCTCACTTGTCCTCATCTGCAAAACTGGCGCATTGTCATTCCTGAAGTGGTAGTACGTCCGTTGCCAGAGATCGGTATGCGGTTTAGTGGTGACGGCAATCACACCGTCTTTCTCTTCTACTCTCGCGGGCTCACGCGTCCACTGCATCTGATTATATATCTGTTCGAAAGTCATCCTTGTCATACGTTCCGATGATCAATACCGGCTGTGGGAGCACCCACGAATTGGATTTGAACTGTTTCATATTTGTAAGACTCGTAATTGTTTATTAGTCATATTCATATACTAAGCCGTAGCGTTGGTGGAGAAGAAAGAGAGTACTATCGCTCTTCATGTCTGCAATAAGATCATCGACGAGCCTGAGCAGGTCGTCTTGTCCTGTTTGCATCAGCACGCCTATTTCTCCATGAGTGAACGGCTTATTAATCAGCGGAGCGGCGAGACGGGTATCGTTCTGCACATACCATGGTACCTCGGTGATTTCCGTAATCATCACATCGGCATTGCCTTCTGCTACCTGCGAAGGTATCTCTTCGTTGCGCGGATAAACAATAAGCGTGGCATAAGGGAGTGAATCACGCGCAAAACGCTCGTTCAGTCCACCCGGATTGACCATCACACGCACCTCCTGCCGATTGATGTCCGCTAAGGTGTGGTAAAGCGCGGTGTCTGCGACGCGGCAAAGAATCGTCTTACCATTAGCGAGGTAGCCGTCACTCATACGCATCGTAGCCCGGCGTGCCTCGGTGATCGTGATGCCCCCGATAGCCATGTCAAACAGTTGCGGTTCGGTTAAGACGTCTTCTGTCAGCGTGGGCCATGATGTGCTGACGAACTCAATACGGACACCGATGCGGTCTGCAATCTTCTGAGCCATCTCAATATCAAAGCCCCAATAGGTGCCATCGGTTTCGCGATAGGAGAGTGGACGGTAGTCGCCGGTTGTTCCGACAATCAGTGTGCCCCGCTCGGTTATGCGTTGGAGGGAGGGCTGCTCGGCAGCATGGTTGGTGTTGCAACGGATGCAACCGGCAGTTATGCAAGCGCCGCCAATGCCAATGAGTGCGGCAAGTATCCAAAATTGAATGTTATTTTTGTTCATCAAAAGGTAATGTCGGTAAAGTGAATTTGTCGAAATCGGATTCGAAAAGGCGGTCTTGAATGACACGGTATTTCTCAAACTCCGTCTCGGCAAACTCCTTGGCTTGTTCGGCAGAGACGGACCCTGCGTCGGTTAGAATCCGGTCATCGCTTGCTTCTAGGATGATGTCAATACGCTTAGCCCAATCCTCCATCGTCATCGGGATATGCCGTTTCGCCATACGTTCTGCAGTGTCCAGAACAGAGTTGACCAAACGCCCCATATCTTCCAAATCCAACTCATTTAGGTAGTTCTTCGCCACACTCACATCGGGTTTGACAATCTTTCCGTTCGGAGCTTTCTCCCATGTGGTTAAGCCCATGTGTTCTTTCTCTGCGTTCGCACGCGAGACTATCAGCTCTGCTGCCGTTTGTCCGTGTACGGCATAGTGCATCTTGTTCTGCACTTTCGCGAAGAACTCGCGCGTAGTGGGTGCATCGAGGTTATAGTCGATAGCTGTAGCATAGATGTCGGTCAGTTTTTGATAGAAACGTCGCTCGGAGAGGCGGATTTCTCGAATTTCCGCTAACAAGTGCTCGAAGTAATCCTCGCTGATGAAGGCGCCGTTCTCCATACGTTTCTTGTCGATAACATAGCCGCGTATAGCAAACTGCCGCAATACGGCTGTACACCATTGCCGGAACTGGGTCGCACGGATGGAGTTCACACGATAACCGACAGCAATAATAGCATCGAGATTGTAGAAATCCACGCTACGTTTGATGTTTCGCACACCTTCTTGCTGAACTATTTCCATTTTGGAAACAGTTGCCACTTCTGACAATTCCCCAGATTCATAAACATTTTGTAAATGCTTGCTGATAGCTGGTACGTTTACATCAAACAAGGTGGCGATTGCCTTTTGTGTCGCCCAGATAGTCTCGTCTTTGTAGAAGACTTGTACTCCTTGCGCCTTGTCTTCGGCTTGGAAGATCAGGAACTCAGCTGTGGAGTTGCGTATTTGTAATTGTTTAGACATATATGTTGGTCACGATGTGACGTTAAAGGGTTAGTCAAATTCACTTCTGCCAATCTATGCCGCGGAGGCAGACGGGGAGTTTGGTTCCGTGTGCTTTGTGGTGAGCTACACACTCACAACACTTTCCGTGCCGCGGACAGTCTTTAGGACAAGGGCATGATATGTTATTATGTGGACAGGGCATGGGTATTTTCCTTTCTTGCACGATTTTACGTGCAAAGGTACAAAAAAAATCTGACATACACAAGGATTCCACCCAGAAAACACCCAGAGAGTTGATTTTCCACCCAGAAACTACCCAGAAAATCGGAAATTCCACCCTAAACCACCCCAAAAGTAACGGGAAAAGTAGCGGAAAGAGTAACGGAAAGAAGGCATTTGGAAATGCAATTCTGCAATTACAATCTATTTATGCACTTATTAATCTCTTGTCGAAATTGGACGGTATCTGTATCCAGAAGAATCTGTTTATCGCGTAAAATGTGTAAATCTACATACCAAAGGACTTCTTGTTCGTTAATTAGAATGTAGTGATATAATCCAAGAAAGCAATCTTCGTGATCTTTCCATATTGGTTCGAAAGCTAGCCATGCCGGAGCATGATTACTTCCCGGCCATGTCGGTTCATGGAAGTGCCCAATATAATGAGCACCTATCCAATCACCGTTGCCATGTGCAATAGCAAAATCGTCTGCTATATGTTGATACGTAGCCTTATAACGAAGCATCTCATTTCGTTTCAAAGACGTTGTTATTAAGCCAAATGACTTCGTTGCGGATGGAGGGAGAGAGGAGTTTCCAACCGAGATTACTGCGAGTAGTAGTAATGAGTTTTTCACAATTACCTGCATCCTCTTTATGTACCAGATACCAGCCTTCAACTACTTCATAGTTCTGTGAAAGCAGTTGATTTCCGCGTAAGCCAAGCGAAGCGTGTGCCGAGATATCCCAAATAGGATATAGTTTCACGTACCGATTCGTTTGTTGACGACTAGTGATTAGTACATAGTCCTCGTTGGAGATAATCATTACTTTCTGGAGTACCGCATCCTTATACAAAGCATTCTTATAGCGATAGTCAAATTGCATATTATACAAGTTACGTACCGGCATTTTGTTTACACAGCCGTTGTTGTAACACTGAATGATATACATATTCTTCATGGATGGATCAATTGCAATACATGCTACAGCGTCTTCTTCCGGAAGATAATAGCCAAGCTGACACGAACCATCTTTATAGAAGTACAAATCAAACGATTGATTATTATCATATTGCGGATTGATTGCTCTTACCATGGTAGAATCCACCGTACTTCTGTTTCCGTTGTCTTGTTGTTCTGCTTGCGGAATAATATTCTCCGGTAGTTCGGGAACCGGTTCCGTTGCTGTGGGCTCAATAATGATCTCTTTGCCTTCAATACGACGACGGATAAACATAATCAAGTCGTTACCCTTAAGGATGCGTACTTCGTTACCTTGACGTTGGAAGAACTCACCACGATAGTCAATTGCATTTATGTAAGCAGGGATGTGAATACGACATATTCTGCAATTCGGATCTCTGGTAAATGCAATTTCAATCGTTCCGTTGACATCTTTATTAAACTCACGAACAATACGATCACGAATGATACGTTCGTATTTATCAATATCACAATTCAAAGCGCGCAGATCCGGTTCAATACCACTCGGAGTACCATCGTTCTTCACACCCACAAAGATAGTACCACCTCTTGCGTTGAGGAATCCATCGATAGCACGCATAATGACGTTCATCTGTTCATCCAGATTAGGTTCGTTTGTTTCGGAACCAGCAGGATAAACAATGGAAGTCTTAAACTCAACGACTTGACTTTCAGAACCATAATTGGTAATTGATTCTTGTTCTGCCTTCTCTGTTTCTGTGTCGATTGGAGCTTCTGCTAGTATCGGTTCTGTTTTTTCAACTGAACTACCCAGCGTCTTTGCTACTAATCCGCGAAGCATACTAATTACTTGCTCGTCATCTGTAACATTCTCTACTAAGGAGGCTGCTAATGATATGCGTGCAAGCTTTGTGATGGTATCGTCGATTTGTTCGCGTGTGGATAAGCGATACAGATATTCCATATCATTCTCAGAACCAAAGTTCTTAAGCAAGTTGTACTTCTCGGTATGTGCCTGCAAGGATGGGAACATTGACAATAATTGGTCATCCCAGTTGAAATCAGGAATGGACGAATCTTGTGGTCCAGAAGTTGAAAATCCTTCAACCATCTCCAGATACTGGATACAAGACGAATAGTAATCCGCCAATGTACTTTGCTCCAAAATGGCGAATAGACGTGCCGTGTGATATACGTTGTAAAGGGATGTTGTGTCTCTAAACAGACGTACGTAGTTGTCAATCAGGAGATGGAGATAAGGCAATGGCGACACACGCGTATAATCACCCTCGGTGGCTCCAGAATTCTTCACATTGTATAAATCAATAGCGAGTAACTGCTTGCGAAGCAAAGTCTTTTTGTCTAAGCGTACTTTGGCTTCTTTAAGTACCTCTGCTTTGGGGAATGAATTTGAAGAGGTAGAACTATTAATAACAAGTTCATATGTCCAGTTAAGTCGGAACTGATTGCGTTCGGTCGTTTCTACCTCACAAACAATACCATTTTCTGTGATAAACACAGCCGTATTCTCGTCTTCTTTATAACTGATAAATACGCCATTAACCACTTTATCCGTTTGAGCGGCAATGTAGTTGGAGTACTCTCTAATATTGGCTGTAATGGAGAAGTTAATCTTACCGTTTTCAGCAACATTAGGTTCGGACAATAAGTGTAGTCCCTCCTGAAATATTTCAATTATTTTGAATCCAAGCCATACTCCGGGAAGATAGCCATTAAAACTAATAGCACCACTGAGATTCTGTACAGATGTCTTGCCATGACAAAATACCAGATTCGGGAATGCCTTATTGATTTTTTGAATCTGAACCGGTACAAGATTAGATTTTGGCTTTTCTTCTTCGGTTGTTGTTTTGGCAACCCCTATTCCAGCCAATAACTCTTTCCATTGTTTCTTGTAGTAAGAAATAGGTTGGTTATCAAGCCATTTCGATTGTGTAGACAAGGAAGTTACGTGTATAGATGTTCCCGGGATGGTATATACAATATTTGAAGCCAGTTTTTCAACTACCTGATTGTTTGGGATATGACTTACGTACACTCCTCCGTCTTTATATTCCGCGCACACATTGTTATGGATAGATCTTAAGTGCTGTACAGGATGTCCAAATTGCATGGACTTAATATAATCTATCAGTTGTTGCGGATTTTGTGGTACTTCACGCAGATATTTGGATTTGATTTCAATACTCTCAACACATTGAACGGATGCCTCAATGGCTTTGTTGATAAGGATGATTGCATCTTCCTTTTGTGCCATTAAGCTAAGATATTTGCACAACTCTTGGAATAAAGCGCGTGTACGGATATCATAATCGACATCGTTTTCAAGCGTATTCTTTGCACGGAAGTTCAGCAATGTTCCTATACCGATTATCAAATCAGAGAAGATGTGCGTATCTGTATCGTTCTGACGCAAGAAATGAAGTTCTGTGTTAATACGTTTCTTCTCACTCTTGATAATAGAGGACAACGTGATCACGATACGCTCTGTTACGTACGTATCAATGAATTCTCTGGAAGTGAAGTCAATCAGTTCTGAGAAAGCCACCATGTTCTCTTTCAAGAAGTCTTGTTGCAGCGAAATAAGGCTATACAGTGTATCAAACTCTTGCTCTCTATTGCGGAGATACGCAGACTTTCTGAGTTTAGCCAGTACGCTTTCCAGATATTCCACCTGCTTTCCTTCTCGAATGATTTGGATGGCACGTGTCATTACCTCCGTTCGTTGGATGACCTGTTCCGATTTGATACGTGTATCCTCGCGTTTCTCCGGACTAAACTTTGACATCAAGCCGGATTCTTCAAGCATCCATATTTCCACGTCATGCAACAGGTTATTAATGGCTTCTATTTCGTCTAAGTCATCGCGCGAAGATGTTATTGATAACCTCTTGAGAGCATTACAGTAATCGAAAATCCACAATCGATTGTAGCTTTCGATTTTCTGGTTCATACTATCAATAATCTCACTTAACTTCTGATTTCGTGAACGATAGGAGTCAATATTTACGAAGTACTTTTCGTACTCATCTGCGTGATTGCATCCTTCGAAGACATCTTTAGGACTAAAGAAACCCACTTCGGCATCATTCTGATGGAAGAAGATAATGGCGTTCTGATGGTCTCCACGTTTCAGGCTTACCATGCATAATAACTGCTCTCCAATTTGGTGTGTTTCATCCAAACTTGTTACATAGGAGTGCTCAAGATTGAACTCACTTCTGATTTTATAAATATGCTTATCTGTTTGGTCGGTTTCAACTTCACCTACTATAGTAAACGAATATATCTGATTGGGGAGATAATATGAAGATAAAAACTCATATTCATCTTGAACTAACCATACGCGGCCAATTTCATCTACTTTTCGAACATAGCAAGTTACCTCATCCGGTATGTGTTCGATGTTTTGGCAACGCAAGGGGAAGACGCGATATGTGTTGTTGTATGGATCATTAGGTAAAACGATCTCAAACATGACTTCGTCTTTACGATTAAGACAGGTACCAACTACTATAAAACGATGTGTTTCTCCTGTCTTCAGATTGGTCATTCTAAATTCTACACGACGAGATTCGCCTTCTTCCGGTTGGAAGTTGGTGCTATATGCTTCGAGATGTTGCTGCGGAGCCGGAGTCTCGTCTTCTGATACTACTTCTTGGGGAGAATCCTCTTCCTCCTCTGAAAATAAATCCGGTGTTGTAGAAGGATGATCTATTTGATACGCAACGAATTCGCTAATAGCATTCGGGACAGAAGAGTTCCACGCATATTCAATATCCATTTTTGAGATATTGATTAGATACAATTCGCGCTCTTTTGAGAATATCGCAAAGATGTTGTCCGGTTCTGCGAAATCTAAAATTGGAGCTCCAAACCACATACGCTCATCTCCACGTGCACCAGCACGGTAGAGCGATGTTTCAGTGTCAATACTTCGTGAGAATGTAAGGATATGTGTTTTTATAAGTACTTTTGCTTCCTGTCCGTTTTGTTGGTGTTCAAAATCGTGAATTCCTTCGTTTTTAAGAAATGCACGGATTGGTGTAGTTGCATCAAAGAGACTCTTGTTAAGAATAGTCTCGGTGAGTTGTACCAGACAGAAGTTAATCCTTTTCTCCGTTAAGAACTTGACATTCTTTCCTTCTTTTTCGTTTAGCGTTTTCATTGTTTTTTCTTTTTGGGTGTTTGACTATTTTTATTGGTAGTTCAGTTGCCTACCTTATCACATTCAAAATGGCATTGCCAATTGCTCTGGCCATTAGCGGCGGTACTGCATTTCCAACCAGCGTATATTGCGGGATGTCGGATTTTCGCATTTTTCCACCAGTCGTTCGCTTTCCCTGGAAAACAAAGTTATCATCGAACGATTGCAGTCGAGCCATCTCACGCACAGTCATGCATCGATGAGCAGAATAGTGAATAAAATCATCTGGCATGGTCACTACAGTTGGTGCGATACCGGCAGGATTGAGTACTGTGTAATTACGTTTGTTAGACATTAATCCTCGTTCGCGAAGTTCTTGTTTACATTGTTCGTCGTATTCTCCATGCTGAACGATTATATTCAACCGTTCCATTACATCTGCACTTTGGTTGCTCGTTTGATGATTAAATAATGCACGATCTTTTATAACGTTCCCAGCATCAAAATCAGCATTTGTTTTTGCGTAAAGCGGTGCCTCGTCAAATGTAAAACGATGATTCAATCGACCTATACGAGACCACTCCGAATACAAATGCCCTGCTTCCTGCGGTATTCCCTCTATGCTTCTGTTGCGTTTGAGCGGTTCATAATTAGGAATCACCGGCGCATTCTCATATTCTGTTTTTTCTTCTCCGTTATCTATAAAATCCAGATCTGAGATTGCTTCATAGATAGAAACTTGATTCTCTTGAGTGATAGTTGCCGGAATTTCCACTATCGGCTGTTGATCTTTACGACATCCGATAAATAACACTCTATCGCGACTTTGCGGAACACCATAATCCGCTGCGTTCACAACTATTGGATTATTGATGTTGTACAACCGGATATTAGCAAGTAACTGGTTATACTCCTCTTCTGTGTTGTCATTCTGTGCATATTCACGTAGACTTGCCAAACATTCATCCAAGGTTAACGAGTATAAGCGAATCATTTCGACCAGATCCGAGACTTGCTCTTGGTAATCTTCAAAGTCCTCAATGTCCCCAAAAGCAGCTGAGATCTGCTCAATGATACTATCGTCATCCAAGAACGTAATGAAGTCGTTCATTGGCTTCACGAACAAGTCGTTATCAATATACGCCTCGGTCTTTTCTTGAATGATAGCGTTCTTTATGCTTTCCCGTTCTTTTGTGTGCTTGAGCAAGCTAAGACCATGACGAATCGTGTTTACATTGATATCGCTCTTGCTCTTTTGGTATTCAATTTGTTTGGTGAGCGAACGATATTGATTTTCAATCAATGTAAAGAACTCATCGCGGTATCTATCTTCCTGTTGCTCTTCAGCCAATTCCATGCGTATCTTGGCGATATAACATGCACGAACGAATTCTGACTTGGTTCGTATCAGCATTTCTTGAAGATATGCTATCATGTGCGGCATTTCTTCATCGTCAATAATTGAACGGATTTCGTTCATTACTGCTTCCTTAAATTTGCCGTGATCTTTGGTCAGAATTCCTGCCACATTCTCCATGACAAAGTATTTCGGGCGAAGTGCTTTTATGACTTTGAGGTAATGCAAGAAGAGATTATCTCGTTTGTCATACTTTTTGCGTCTGCCACTCAAACTGAAAGACTGGCAACTGGGGCCACCGGTTACCACATCGATCTCACGTCCTTGAATCTTCTTTAATAAGTTCGGAAGAAAATTCTCAGACATGATATCTTCAGTAATGAATTGCGTATCCAGACCCAATTGGTGGTTGTAACGAACACGGTGTGTTAGTTCGCAATTGCTGTTGATATCGCTAGCCAGTACGAATTGGAAATACTTATCAGCAGTGAATGCCTGCAAAAAGCCTTCACTAATGCCTCCGGCACCAGCGAAAAGATCTACGAATGTTATCGGTCTTCTATGTTGTATAAAATCTAATCTTTCAGCCATACTTTAAATTTCAGTATCTTCATCTTCGATTTCAATAGCCTTTTGTGCAGCTGCTTCGGCATCCGCTTCGGAAAGTCCTTGTGCTAACAAATCTCTTTTCTTCTGCTCCTTCCTATCAATGATTGGTTCTATTTCGGAGCGGTGAGATAAGAGGAATTGGTATATGTCTTCTTCTTCCCAAAGGGATATTTCCGACACGGCACCTTTTTGGTTGATTAGTTGGATGCAGTAATCGGTTTTCTCCTCGAAGTGTGGTGTCAGGAATCCATTTTCATAATCCATGTAGAAACGAAGCATGCCACGTACTACTTTCGGATTTCTGAAATAGATTGACGCACCGATACCACGGTTTCCTAATTTACGACGTGAGAATAAGAATTCTGTGTAGGTGTAATCATAAGTTCCATCCTTTTTGGGGATAACGCTACATCTTACCAGCCAATATAAACCCTCTAATTGATTACGAATGACAGATGGATTGAAGAAGTGCTGTTTTACAGCTTTATATAAATCCTCATCCGATAAATCATTATTGGCTAATATCGGCCAACGCAGACGCATATAGTGATATAATTCCACATGCGCCAGATACAGCCAGAATGGTTTATGGGAAGCCTGTAATGGTGTTAAGTTCGGGAATGCCTCAAATAGTATTTTTGCAGCCTCAAACTCCTCACGAGCCACAGAAGAGGTATGTGCTTCCATATCCTCTGCAAGGTGTTCGTTAATAACATCAACATTAGACTCTACGATGTTTTCCGGACTAACCTCGAAGACATCATTGCGATACAAGGCAATATTTCCTTGCAAGTTAGCAACTAACTCCTCAGCAAATCTTTTAGTGAATACTTTCTGTTTCATAACTAATTCTGGCTTTAGTCATTTGATGCTTCAAGTTCTTCAAACGCATTGCGAATATTGCCGAACATGCGTTTTACCGGATACTTCAACATATCTTCTGCGATGGTCAATGCATTCTCTATAGTCAACTCAGCTTCGCCATTTTCAATGGATTCCCACGATGGAATCTCCTCATCGTCAGAGGAGTCTATATACTGAGAAATGATATTGGCCCAATCCTTTGTGGAATATTTCTTCACATTGAAGATAGCCTTTATAAGTGCTTGCTCTGCAATGGTCGCATGGATCACATGAGCATATTTTTGACCGGCTGCACTATTGAAGATCTCAAGTTGTTCTTCCGGCAAAGCGATAGCAATTTTATCTCCTTCAAGCCAATATTCAATATTGTCCGATACAGTATTTTTTACGACGATGAATAAATCATCGAACGAATGCAGCTCACCAGACAATTCCGGGTTTATCTCAAACGAAGTGATATATGCAAGCATTGCACCCTTAGGGAAAGAAGTTCTTCCTCCATAGTCCGGGTTAAGATACTCGGATTGAAAATTCGTGATTGCTTTCTGGGCAACAATCATCCATTTAACCTCGACTTTTTTGTTTACCGATTTACGCGGTATGCGGATTTGGAACTTTGCATCTTCAGAAGGAATAAAGTCGTGATAGAAAGTTGTGGCACAATCAATACTGCATGCGTACACGGCAGCGCCATCCGCGATATATCTTTCTATATCGGGATTATGCGCAAGTAGCTCCAATTCGTACACAAAATCTTCCTTATCCTCTATTTCTTTTATCGTAAAATCTTCCTCATGGATTTCGATGGTATAATCGTCGTTCCAGCCCCAGATAGGATATGGATAAGATGTCCGCTTGTTAATTTTCATACGCCTTAATCGTTAAACTATGATAATCTTCATCAATGAACTTGATATCAATTATATTCTTGCCTTTGACAAGATTAAAACCAGAGACGATGTTTCTATGAGCACCTGTCAGTTTGAGATTTGAATCAAGCGGATGGAACTCTAACGAAGAATCCTTTTCTTCGCCAGATACCATAACTACCATAGAACACGATGTATAATTGTCGTCGGAATTGATGATGATACGGTGTGTTAAGCCATAATCATCCATAATGGGAACCACGCGGAATGCTGCTTCAATATCTTCTGCATGACGACCACTCTTTTTCTTACTATGTGTTCCTTGTGGCGACAATTTACCGATTTGTCCTTCTGAAGGATTATTGGGATCTTTTACAGAACCGCCAGTAGAAGGATTAGTGTTCGGATCATCCGGTTTCACTGTTGGCTCATGGGTAGGATTATCCGTTGGCGGAGTCTGTGGATTAACAGGTTGATCTATCGGAGTAAACATTTCTTCTGGTGTGTCTTTGCGTTTCTTCTTTTTCTTGCTTCCACCTTTACGACGAATGACAAGACGACCTATCTTTTGAGCAGAAACACGGTTTTGTTTAATACCAGAAGCAATTGTTGTGATAGCCTGCTGCACATCGTCGTCACCTTGCTTTCCGGTAGAGGACGCACCGTTGTTCGTTGCAGAAGTACCCATACCTATCAAGAATTGATTCATTGCAGGAATGGAGTATTCTTGATTCTCTGATTCCGGGAAGATTTGTTTAATGGATTCGGTAATGAATCGATTTATCTCGGTGTCAATCAACGCAGCTTTATTCTGAATATCTGCGCCTAACTCTTTAGCTTTGTTGATGTCCCATTTATCATGGGTTACATTTTCCATAAAACGCAAAGTCTCACTTCCTGCACCATCACAGATAAATACACCATAAAAACCTTTACGCGTATTAGGCTTCCTGACTTCGATTGCCATTTTCTTATCTCGCATACAAACTATACGATCGTCCGTATTGTCTATTATCGAAGCATCTTTGTAGATGTATAATTTGGCAGAACCTAAAGTCGGATATTCTTCGCCATTTGCTTGGAACAAGAAGTGTTGTTCATCTTCTTCAGACTTTACGCAATGCTTGTAATACGGTTTGGGGTTATAGCGTTTGATTAGGCTATTCGAACCTTTTACGTCATATTCTGATGCAGAGCCTTCAAAATATTTTTCCATCAATCCCGGAAGGGTCTCAGCGGTAAACGGTTCTCCAAACATCGTCACCACTAATTCTTCATCCATGATTGCACGCCAGAAACTCCGCAATATCTCTTGCTTCATTTCTATCTTCTCTGTTTCTGTAGGAGTATAGCCCAGAACATTCACATCTGTGCCAGACTTTGTTCTTCTGAAGAGTGCAGGAATTTCATCTCCACAATCAGGCTGGCGTCCTTCTTTTCCATCGTAAAAAGCATCGCCGCTATATTCAACATTATTTATTATATGCTCGCACAGGCGCACGATACCTTCGGCATAACAATCGCCATCTTCAGTCATCGTGGAATAGTAGACAGCATTTATCTGTGAAGCGACAAAACCAACCGTCTTACCCATTCCATAACTTCCGCCGGCACGTCCATTGGATTTATGGCTTGCACCCATCAAACGCACACCGGCTTTGAATTTGCTCTGCTTACCAATTCCTGTACTATAATCCATACCAGTAGTATGGAAATCGGATACACGAAGACACGGCAGAGAGAAACCAATGTTTTGCAAATACTCAACTTTGGATTTATATGGATCTCGACCATTGGCATTTTCCATACAAGCACGGCTACATGCTTCCAATCGTGGTATCAAGTCAGTTATTAGAGCAGGGAAATCAGATACAGGTATTTCTAACTGCTCAACCGACACAGAAACCGGTTCCTTGACAGATGCTTTTTCTGCCGGAACATCCATTGAGTTCTGAATTAACTCACGCACAAGATGCCGATGAGGACGTGTCTTGAAATAATCAAAACAAGATTTCTCTCCGCTTTCGCCGGGGATATCGTCAGGTTTCATTTTGAAATTCCACAACTGTGCCATACTCAGTTAAGTTTAGAATGAAAAACCTTTGCTGTTTTGCTTGTTCTGCTCGTTGGCATAAACCGCCTTAACATCCCTTAATGCTCTGCCAATCTCATTGAACATCTTATCTACATCTTCTTGCGTGTATTCGTAATTGCTCTTGTTGGCGCAATTTTTGAGAAGATCCAGATAGTGAAGCACATTCTGTACTCGATTTGAAGCCACTTTTGTGAAGCGTTCGCGCTTTGCATTTTCTGCCATATCAATACTATGGTATTAATTACACTTTTAAAATCTGGCTGCAAAGATACAATATATTTTTGAAATATGCAAATATTTTAGCAAAAATTTTAAATATTTCTGCAATATTTGCGCAATATTTACAAAATATAGTGATTTTTATAGCGATATATAGGCGCAAAAATTAGTCGAGAAAGATCCAACTGTTGGCGATGTCACTCGCTTTATCGTTGTCCGGTTCTCCGTCACGAATGAGGTCGGCTATCGGGTAGATACCATCGTCCTCCGTTCCTTGGAGATTGTCTTCCATGTCTGCGCGATACTCCATTTCGTCCTCGTCTAAATAGACGTGAAGTGTCGCATTTTCGTACCCGTCCGGGTTGTCGAGGTACTCTTGTACAGCGTCGTAGATTCGTTCTTCAAACGCGTTAATGTCTTGAATGCTTGCCATAGTATATGCAATTTAAAGGTTATTCTGTAAAGAGGTCGTCCATGGTGATGCTATTTAGGATGCTACTTGCATAGCCATTAGGAGTAAGACCATAGGTCGTTATGAACGTGGGTATAATGCCATAACGAGTCTCTGTCTGTGTTGTAAAAGCCGCTTGGCGAATTCGCAGTTTCATATCCTCCGACTTGTCTATCGTATAGGGCGCGTCACTATATTTAATTTCGCAGAGGTTGATAAGCCTATCGGCACGTTCAATGATAAGATCGACTTGCGCGCGTTGATTAGGATCATTACTGCGCCAGGAATAATACTCTGTTCCTATCTGATCAATACCAATAGCCTTTTTTACTTGCGGGATATGTGCCATGCACACACGTTCATAAGACAAACCGAAATACGTATTCACCTTAGGCGAGCGCATGTTATGCTGCCAAAAGAACTCATCCGTCTCATTTTCAACGAAAGAATGATGGAATTGGGTGAAGAAGTCAGCGAGGACGAATATACCACCGGTTTTGTTGATGTGCTTGGTTTTAGTGCGATAATAACTAACGAAATCGCACTTTACGAGGTTGTCTAATTGGTCAGATAGGTTTCCTCCATCGGATTTCTTTAATACTGCGGCTATCTCGTTGCGTGTCAAGCCATAGCGATGTTCAGCTAATGCTTTGACGATGGCTATGTATGGTTCAGGATTGGAAAAAAGAGAAGCAAACAAGCGTCTGTACTCGTCACGCAACTCTCCTTGTCGCGAGAAAAGGAGTCTATCGATCGCCATAGAAATGCTTTCGGAAGGTTCAATCAGACTGAGATAATAGGGAATACCGCCAAAGACCATATACGCCTGAAGCATTGCCAACCGATCCCATGTGAAGCGACGCGTTTGCAGATATAGTTCTGTCTGTGCCAATGTAAACGGGTGAAGGTGCATTAAGTGTGTGATACGGTCATGCAAGCCGCCATGATTATTCACAATATTATTCACCATCCAAGAGGTTGCTGAGCCACAGACGATAAGCATTATGTTGTCGTGCTTGGAAACCCAGCTATTCCAGAAATGACCTAAAGCAGCGACGAAGCGTGTTCCCGCCACGTCAAAACATGGCAGCTCATCGATAAAGATGACTTGGCGTTTGTTAGGATCTAAACGTGGAATGAGCGTTTGCTCCAAAGCAAAAAAAGCGTCCATCCATTTGCGAGGCGTCTTGCCTTGATAGCCAATGCGCCGAAGCGATTGGTTAAAGGCCTCAAACTGATCGTCTTTTTCACCCATTAGCACACCGGACGTTTCAAAGACCATCTGCTCGCCCAAGGTCTTGTTAATGAGGAATGTTTTACCCACGCGGCGACGACCATACATTGCCACAAACTCCGGTTGTTTGGAAGACGCGTACTTGTTAAGTTGCGCGATTTCCTTTGCTCTGCCGATAATATCCATATTGATCCTAATTTGAAATCCGCTGCAAAGGTACAAAAAATAATTGATATACGCAAGAGTTAGGGCGCGAAAAGTGTATTTTTTTTGCGTTTTTCGCGCCTTGTGTCGAAATATAGGGCGCGAAATTAGTAAAATTTATTCGAATTCCGCGGGCAATCTATTCCAGTCAAGCCACAATGTTGTGCAATTTTGCAATAGTGTAATGCGCCCATAAAAAAACAGGACCGAAGTGAGGTGACCCCAAAAAGTTGGACGGATTATTAAATCTATTTGACTTGATTTTGAAAGTGAGTTCGGTATTGTACCGGGCTCATTTTCAATTTTAGTTTTATACGTTCGTTGTTGTAGTACCGGAT
>Ga0310694_10002911_pt1 | contig 17060 bp, 15 predicted proteins | sample 174DNAGHGhighgp2_FD_203884 | JGI IMG/M metagenome (GOLD analysis project Ga0310694, IMG submission 203884) | Sheep rumen microbial communities from Palmerston North, Manawatu-Wanganui, New Zealand - 1742 DNA GHGhigh gp2 (v2) (version 2) | ecosystem: Host-associated > Mammals > Digestive system... | reverse complement strand
TTACGAGCTGGTTTACAAGCTCACCGACGGCAAGATGGCCGACACCACCATCAACTGCGTGAACGTGCCTGACTGCGAGATGACTGCAGTGCTGTGCACCAAGGACGATGGTATCGTTTACTTCTTCTCGATGGCCACCAGCTTCACCAAGGCTGCTCTGGGTGCCGAGGGTATCGGTGCCGACGTTAACATGATCATCGGTAACGGTTACACCAAGGGCCATGCCGACTTTACCTTGCAGGAGCTGCGCGAGTGCCCCGAGCTGCGCAAGATTTTTGAGGAACTCTACGCCTAATCAATTATCACCGATATGGTAGAATCAAGAAGAAAACAGATGTTCCCCGATGTCACCGACGAACAGTGGAATGACTGGAAGTGGCAGGTGAAAAACCGTATCGAGACCCTTGAGGAACTCAAGAAATACGTGAAACTGACCGCCGAGGAGGAAGAGGGCGTCAAGCAGACCCTCAAGACCCTGCGCATGGCCATCACGCCTTACTACCTGAGCCTCATCAATCCCGATGACCCCCACGACCCCATCCGTCGTCAGTGCATTCCCACGGGCGCCGAGACCCATCAGGCTGCTGCCGACCTGCTCGACCCGTTGCATGAGGACGAGGATTCGCCCACGCCCGGTTTGACCCACCGTTATCCCGACCGCGTGCTGTTCCTCATCACCGACATGTGCTCGATGTATTGCCGTCACTGCACCCGTCGCCGCTTTGCCGGCCAGACCGACAATGAGTGCGGCATGGACCGCATCGAGAAGGCGCTGGAGTATATCCGCAACACGCCCACCGTGCGCGACGTCCTCCTCTCGGGTGGTGACGCCCTCATGGTGAGCGACAAGCGCCTGGAATACATCATCTCGGAACTGAGGAAGATCCCTCATGTGGAGATCGTCCGCCTGGGTACCCGCACTCCCGTCGTGTGCCCGCAGCGCATTACGCCCGAGTTGTGCGACATGTTGAAGAAGTATCATCCCATCTGGATCAATACCCACTTCAACCATCCCAACGAGGTGACTCCCGAGTCCAGCCGTGCTTGCGAGATGCTGGCAAACGCCGGTATCCCCCTGGGCAACCAGAGCGTGCTGCTGCGCGGTGTCAACGACTGCGTTCACGTGATGAAGAAGCTCGTGCATGAGATCGTCAAGATACGTGTACGTCCTTACTACATCTACCAGTGTGACCTGTCGATGGGTCTGGAGCACTTCCGCACCCCCGTCAGCAAGGGTATCGAGATCATCGAGGGCCTGCGCGGCCACACCAGCGGCTACTGCGTGCCCACCTTCGTGGTGGATGCTCCCGGTGGCGGCGGCAAGACGCCCGTCATGCCCCAGTATATCATCTCGCAGGCACCCGGCCGTGTGGTATTGCGCAACTTTGAGGGCGTGATCACGACCTACACCGAGCCCACCGAGTACCACAGCGAGTGCAACTGCCCCGAGTGCCAGGCTGCACGCGCCAAGGAGCAGGTGGCTGCCGACAAGGCCGTCGATGGCGTTATCTCGCTGCTTGAAGGCGAGCGCATGAACATCGAGCCCAGGGCGCTGAAGCGTCATGAGCGCAACGAGGTCCGCAACAAGAAGTAATATGCTTATCCGCTGGTCTGTGAAGGCGCCTCAAGAGCGTCTTCACAGACCGTCGGGTAAATGTTGAGTGCTGTGTTCCCGTTCATCGACGACATATTGCGTTATGATAGCCTGTCTATCGTGGGTCTGGAGAAAAACACCGGCAAGACCGAGTGCCTCAAGTATGTGCTCGACCGACTGCCCCTCCAGTCCAAACGCGTCGCTGTGACGTCGATTGGCATCGACGGGGAAACCGTGGATCAGGTGACTCGCACCCAGAAACCCGAAATCGTCCTGCGCGAGGGCATGTACTTCGGCACGAGCGAGATGCATTACCGCCAGCGCCGGCTGGTATCGGAGCTCATCGACGTGAGCGACGAGAGCACTTCGCTGGGGCGGGTGGTGACAGCTAGGGCGCTCACCGGAGGCAAAATCCTCCTGTCAGGACCCTCATCGGCCAGCAGCCTGCGACGCTGGATGGGCGAGATGCAGCAGCGCTACGGTATCGACCTGGTCGTTATCGACGGAGCCTTGTCGCGCATGAGTTCGGCATCGCCTGCCGTGAGCCAGTCGATGATTCTGGCAACCGGAGCCGCCTACTCGGCCAACATGGCCACCCTGGTGAGCAAGACCGCCCATGTGGTGGATCTGGTCAACCTCGAATTGACGACCCGGGAAAACATCGCGGCGCTCATGCCGCTGGAAAAGGGCCTCTGGTTCATCGATAAGGACGGCAATCTCAACAGCCTGGATGCCGTGACCTCGCTCTCTAAGGACATCCACTTCGAGGGAATGGACAATTGCACGACACTCTATGTCGCCGGAGCCCTCGTCGATGGTTTCCTCGAGAAGGTGAGGAAGAACAAGAGCCTCAAGCAGGTGGAACTGGTGGTGCGTGACTTCACCAAGATATTTGTCACTCCCCAGCAGTTCAGGCTGTTCCTCAAGGCGGGAGGACGCATCAGGGTGTTGCAGAAGAGCAAACTCATTGCCGTCACCGTCAACCCCACGTCGCCCAGCGGCTATGTCCTCGACTCGGACACGCTGTGCGGCAAGTTATCCGAAGCCATCGGGCTTCCTGTTTATGATTTAATGAAGAACAATCAGTGCAACTGAAGAATGTCATAGAATCGCCTTGTGGCCTGCGCTACATGCTCGACCAGCTGGAACTGCAGTCGGGCTTTGCGCGCCGTTGGCTCCTCGATGCCCCCATGATGGTCAGCGGCGAGGAGATTACCGCGGCTTATGACGTGTTGCGCTGCTTTACCGACTTTATCGGGCAGGTCGAGAAGACCTACATCGATACGCTGCTCTTCAAGTTGCAGGGCTTGAAAGACATACGCACAACAATCAAGAACCTGCGCAATCAGGCCGTGCTCGACGACATCGAGCTATTTGAGGTCAAGCACCTTGCCATCCTGGCGACTGATGTGGCCGGGATACTCAGGCAGCACGGCATGGACGGGGTGGTGGCCATCCCCGATCTCAACGAGGTCATCGATATCCTTGACCCCGATGGAATGAAAATCGCCACATTTTATATATATGACGCCTATTGTGCCCAACTCAAGGACCTGCGCGCCCAGATGCGTCAGCATCCCGAGCAGCAGGACGACCTCCTGCTTCAGGCCAGCGAACTTGAAGAGGGCGTGCGCAAGGACCTGAGCCGCCAGCTGCACCCGTTCGCTGCATCCATCGAGCAGGCACAGCTTGCCCTGGCGCAGATCGACGTGAACATGGCCAAGGCGATGCAGATGAGGCAGATGGGGCTGACGTTCCCCGCTCTCTCAACCGATGGCACGAGCCGCTATGAAGCGATGTTCCATCCCCAGGTCAAGGCGGCGTTGGTTACCCGGGGCAAGGAATTCCAGCCGGTCAACATCACCTATGGCCAGAATCCCACCCTCATCACGGGCGCCAACATGGGTGGCAAGACCGTCGTACTGAAGACGTTGACCCTGTGTCAATACCTCTTCCAATTCGCATTTGGCATCCCCGCGGCTACGGCCTGGATTGCCGTGAAAGACGAGATATACTTCTGCATCGGTGACGAGCAGTCGGTCGAGAAAGGCCTGTCGTCGTTTGCCGCCGAGATGAAGAACATCGATGCCGTTATCAAGGCATCGCGCGAGAATAGAAAATTACTGGCGTTGATTGACGAGCCCGCCCGCACGACCAACCCCACCGAGGGTGCCGCCCTGGTGACGGCATTGCTCCGGGTGCTGGCCGACAAGGACATGAGCCTGGTCATGACGACGCACTACGATATAGAGCCGGGCTCGGCCCGTTGCCTGCGGGTGAAGGGCTTTGAAAACGGCGAGATGGACTATCAGCTCATCGAGGTTCAGCATGGCGAGGTGCCCCACGAGGCCCTCAACATTGCCCAGAGCCTGGGCATCGATAGCGAGTGGATTAACACGGCAAGAGACCTGCTGGAAACTTGCCCTACGACCTGATGATCACAATCACTATATACTACAAGACACTATGCAAAAGAGCAAGTTAGGATTAGATTTCGAAAAAGTCGAGTATGCCAGAGGATTGGCCAAAGGTATTGCCGAGGATGTGCAGTCCTTTGTAGAAAAGTACACGACAGTAGCCGTTGAGCGCACCCTGTGCCGCTTGATGGGCATTGACGGCGTTGACGACAATGAGGTGCCCCTGCCCAATGTGGTGGTCGAGGCGCTCAAGGACAAGGGCGTCCTCAGCGAGGGTGCGTTGTTCTTCATTGCCAATGCCATGATTCAGACGGGCCTCAACCCGCAGCAGATTGCCGAGAAGGTGGCCAAGGACGAGCTGGACATCACCAAGGTCGTCACCCGCGACCCCAAGCAGATTGCCGATGCCCTGCAGCCCGTCATCGACGACAGCATGGCACGCATCCGCGCCCGCCGCGCCCGTCGCGAACACTATCTCGAGACCATCGGTGAGGGTCCCAAGCCCTACCTCTACATCATCGTGGCAACGGGTAACATCTACGAGGACGTGGTACAGGCTCAGGCAGGAGCCCGTCAAGGTGCCGACGTCATCGCCGTGATCCGTACCACCGGCCAGAGTCTGCTGGACTACGTGCCCTATGGCGCAACGACCGAGGGCTTTGGCGGTACCTTTGCTACACAGGAGAACTTCCGCATCATGCGCAAGGCACTCGACGAGGTGGGCGAGGAACAGGGCCGTTACATCCGCCTGTGTAACTACTGTTCAGGTCTGTGTATGCCCGAGATCGCCATCATGGGCGCCTTCGAGGGTCTGGATGTGATGCTCAACGATGCCTTGTACGGTATCCTCTTCCGCGACATCAACATGCAGCGCACGCTCATCGACCAGTACATGAGCCGAATCATCAACGGTTTTGCCGGAGTCATCATCAACACGGGTGAGGACAACTACCTGACCACTGCCGACGCTGTCGAGGCCGCCCACACGGTGCTCGCTTCGGACCTCATCAACGAGCAGCTGGCCCTCATGGCCGGCCTGCCCGAGGAGCAGATGGGTCTGGGTCACGCCTTTGAGATGGATCCGATGCTTGAGAACGGCTTCCTGCTGGAGCTGGCCCAGGCACAGATGACCCGCGAGATTTTCCCCAAGGCCACGCTCAAGTACATGCCCCCCACCAAGTTCATGACGGGCAACATCTTCCGTGGTCACATCCAGGACGCCCTGTTCAACATGATCGGCATCTGGACCCACCAGGGCATCCAGCTGCTGGGTATGCCCACCGAGGCCATCCACACCCCCTTCATGAGCGACCGTTACCTGTCGATTGAGAATGCCAAGTACATCTTCAACAATATGAAGAGCATCGGCGAGGAGATGGAGTTTGTCGAGGGCGGTATCTGCCGCAACCGTGTCAAGGAAGTGCTGGGCAACACCATCAAGTTGCTTGAGGACATCACCAAGGAGGGCCTCTTCACCGCACTCGAGAAGGGTATCTTCGGCGACGTGAAGCGTCCCAAGAACGGCGGTAAGGGCCTGAGCGGTGTTACCATGAAGGGCGAGAACTACATCAACCCGTTTGTGGAACTGATGAAAGGCAAGAGATAATAGGCATTACACAATATTTGGTTACGATATACAACTATGAGCGAAGGATTATATAGCATGGAAGCTAAGGATTTTGACAAAACCTTAGACTTCACCAAGATCAAGCCATATGGCGACACCATGAACGACGGCAAGGTGCAGCTCAGTTTCACCCTGCCCGTGCCCTGTGGTGCCGAGGCGGTAGAGGCCGCCAAGCAGCTGCTCCGCAAGATGGGGCTGGAAAACCCCAGCGTGGTCTTCTACAAGGAGTTGACCCCCGGTTTCACCTTCTTCAACTGCTACGGCAGCTGCACCCACACGGTGGATTACTCCACCATCTATGTGCCCAAGGTGGAGAGCAACACCATGGACATGTATGAGACCGACGAGTACATCAAGGAGAACATCGGCCGCAAGATCGTCATTGTGGGTGCCTCGACGGGTACCGACGCCCACACCGTGGGTATCGACGCCATCATGAACATGAAGGGCTATGCCGGACACTACGGCCTGGAGCGATACGAGATGATCGAGGCCTATAACCTGGGCTCCCAGGTGCCCAACGACGAGTTCATCGCCAAGGGCATCGAACTCCATGCCGACGCCCTGCTCGTGTCACAGACCGTGACCCAGAAGGACGTCCACATCAAGAACATGACCGAGTTCATCGAGCTCATGGAGGCCGAGGGTCTGCGTGACAAGATGATCTGCTGCTGCGGTGGCGCCCGCGTGACGCACGAGCTGGCCAAGGAGCTGGGCTTTGACGCCGGTTTCGGCATGAACACCTATGCCGACGACGTGGCCTCGTTTGTGGTTCAGGAGATGGTCAAGAGAGGAATGAAATAACTTTTTAAAAACATATAATTAATCTCAAATCACTATTTACATTATGGATAAATATCAAATGAGAGAAGTCATCGCAAAACGTGCCGCCAAGGAGTTGCACGATGGCGATGTAGTGAATCTGGGTATCGGTATCCCCACCTTAATCCCTAACTATCTGCCCGAAGGCGTTTCTGTAACCCTGCAGACCGAGAACGGCGCTATGGGTATGGGCCCCACCCCCGAGGAGGGCAAGGAGGACAAGAACCTTATCAACGCCGGTGGCGGCGCCATCACGCTCAACCCCGGTGCATGCACCTTTGACTCGGCCACCTCGTTTGCCATCATCCGTGGCGGCCACGTGAACGTGTCGTTCCTGGGCGCGCTGCAGGTCGATGAGAAGGGTAACCTTGCCAACTGGATTATCCCCGGCAAGATGGCTCCCGGTATGGGCGGTGCCATGGACCTCGTTGTAGGTGCCAAGCGCGTGATCCTCACCATGGAGCACACCCAGAAGGGTAACCCCAAGATCCTGAAGGAGTGCACGCTGCCCCTCACCGCTGCCGGTCAGGTCAATATGATTATCACCGAGATGGGCGTTATGGACATCACCCCCGAGGGTATCGTCCTGCGTGAGCTCCATCCCGAGTTCACTGTCGAGGATGTGCAGGCCGCTACCGAGGCCAAGCTCATCATCTCGCCCGACCTCAAGCCCATGGACGTTTAATTCCTGCCTTGTCTAAGTCATGGAATATCAGTTTCTTAAAGTTGAGCACAACGACGGTGTCACCGTCATGACGATATCGGCTCCCAAGTCGCTGAATGCCCTCAACTCCACCATTCTCAAGGAGATTGACGGCTTTATCGGCAGCCTGGACAGCAAGACCCGCGTGCTCATCATCACGGGCGACGGCGAGAAATCGTTTGTTGCCGGTGCCGACATCAGCGAGATGGCCCACCTCGACGAGCCCCAGGGCTTCGAGTTCGGCCGTTTGGGCGCACAGGTGTTCCGCCGCATCGAGACGTTGCCCATTCCCGTCATTGCCGCCGTCAACGGTTTTGCGCTGGGTGGTGGCTGCGAGCTGGCCATGTCCTGCGACATCCGCATCTGCTCCAGTAACGCCAAGTTCGGCCAGCCCGAGGTGGGCCTGGGCATCATCCCTGGCTTCTCGGGTACCTACCGCCTGCCCAAGCTCATCGGCCAGGGCTATGCCAAGGAGATGATCTATACGGGCAAGGTGATCCGTGCCGACGAGGCCCTGCGCATCGGTCTGGTCAATGCCGTTTACGAGCAGCCTGAACTGATGGACAAGGCAATGGAGATGGCCCGCATGATGCTCAAGAATGCGCCCATTGCCATCCGCCTGGGCAAGCAGAGCATCAACGAGGGCTACGACCTGGATGCCGACGGTGCCATTGCACTGGAGAACAAGTTGTTCGGCATGTGCTTCGCTACCCGCGACCAGAAGGAGGGTATGGATGCCTTCCTGAACAAGCGCAAGGCTGAGTTTTTAGGAGAGTAATTAATTTAAATCAATAATAATCAATAAAATAAATTCAAATTATGAAAATTTGCGTTATTGGAACAGGTACGATGGCTAAGGGTATCGTCAAGGCATTTGCCGCCAAGATGCCCGTGGTCATGAAGAGCCGCACCCAGGAGAGCCTTGACAAAGCCATGGCTTCGATCTCCAAGGGTTACAACAAGCTCGTCGAGAAGGGTAAAATCACCGAGGATGCCATGAAGGCTATACTGGCTAACATCACCACCACGACCGACTATGCAACCTTCGCCGATGCCGACCTCGTTATCGAGGCTGCTGTCGAGAACATGCAGTTGAAGAAGGACGTCTTCATGGAGCTTGACAAGATCTGCAAGCCCGAGACCATCTTCGCCACCAACTCGTCGTCGCTCTCGATTACCGAGATTGCTGCCTGCACTAGCCGTCCCGCCCAGTTCATCGGCTGCCACTTCTTCAACCCCGCCGACCGCATGGCGCTCGTTGAGGTCATCAAGGGCCAGCTCACCAGCGAGGAGACCGCCAAGTGCATCGTTGACCTGACGACCGAAATCGGCAAGACCCCCGTGCCCGTTAACGAGGCTCCCGGCTTTGTCGTTAACCGTATCCTCATCCCGATGATCAACGAGGCAGTAGGCATCCTGGCCGACGGTATCGCCAGTGCCGAGGACATCGACAAGTGCATGATGCTGGGTGCCAACCATCCCATGGGACCCCTTGCCCTGGCCGACCTCATCGGTAACGATGTGAACCTCGCTATCATGGAGGTGCTCTACAACGAGTTTGGCGATCCCAAGTATCGTCCTCACCCGCTGCTGCGCAAGATGGTCCGCGCCGGCCTCCTGGGCCGCAAGACCGGTGAAGGCTTCTACAAGTATTAATCAATTGAGTTGTAAGTTTTTAGTTTTAAGTTGTTAGTAATATTACTTTAGTCAATCAGTACAAGGCTGCAGTAACCATACTTAAAACTTAAAACTTACAACTAAAAACTGTAAAAATATATGGATTTTAGCTATTCAAAGACTGAACAACTGTTCCTGCAGATGGTTCGCTCGTTTGCCGAGAATGAGGTTAAGCCTCTCGCAGCTGAGATTGATGAGCAGGAGCGTTTCCCCCTCGAGACGGTCCAGAAGATGGGCAAACTCGGCATGATGGGTATTCCTATTCCCAAGCAGTATGGCGGTGCCGGTGGTACCGTGCAGATGTATATCATGGCTGTTGAGGAGCTCTCCCGCGTGTGCGCCACGACGGGTGTTGTCCTCTCGGCCCATACCTCGCTGTGCATGGCTCCCATCCTGGAGCACGGCACCGAGGAGCAGAAGATGAAGTACTTGCCCAAGCTCGCTTCGGGTGAGTGGATTGGCGCCTTTGGCCTCACCGAGCCCAACGCCGGTACCGATGCCGCCATGCAGCAGACCACCGCTGTCGATGCTGGTGACCACTGGGTGCTCAACGGCTCCAAGATTTTCATCACCAACGCTTCCAACGCCCACGTCTTTATCGTGATGGCCATGACCGACAAGGCTCAGGGCACTAAGGGCATCTCGGCCTTTATCGTCGAGAGAGACATGCCCGGCTTCTCCATCGGTAAGAAGGAGTTGAAGATGGGTATCCGCGGCAGCGCTACCTGCGAGTTGATTTTTGAGAACTGCATCGTGCCCAAGGAGAACCTCCTCGGCCAGCTCGGCAAGGGCTTCAAGATTGCCATGATGACCCTTGACGGCGGACGCATCGGTATCGCTTCCCAGGCCCTCGGCATCGCTCAGGGCGCTATGGACGAGACCGTAAAGTACACCAAGGAGCGCAAGCAGTTTGGCCGTGCCATCGCCAAGTTCCAGAACACCCAGTTCCAGATGGCCGACCTCAAGACCAAGGTCGAGGCTGCCCGTCTGCTCGTGCGCAGTGCCGCATGGAAGAAAGACATGCACCTGCCTTACAGCGCCGATGCCGCAATGGCAAAGCTCTTTGCTGCCGAGACCGCTATGGAAGTAACCACCAAGGCCGTACAGTTCCACGGTGGCTATGGTTACACACGTGAATATCCTGTTGAGCGCATGATGCGTGACGCCAAGATTACCGAGATCTATGAGGGTACATCCGAGGTTCAGCGCATGGTCATTGCCGGTCAATTGTTTAAATAATCATATAGTTGTTAGTTTTTAGTTTTAAGTTTTTAGTACAGAATGTAATGGCTGAAAATATTACCGCAAGAGGTAATATTACTTAAAACTTAAAACTTACAACTTAAAACTTGAGAAAGAATATGAACATTATAGTTTGTGTAAAACAAGTTCCCGATACCACTGTTGTCAAGATTGACCCCGTGAAGGGTACTTTGATTCGTGAAGGCGTTCCCAGCATCATGAACCCCGATGACAAGGGCGGCCTCGAACTCGCCTTGAGACTCAAGGACCAGTTTGGTGCCAACGTCACCGTGATTTCGATGGGTCCTCCCCAAGCCGACGTGATGCTGCGCGAGGCACTCGCTATGGGTGCCGACCGTGCGATACTGCTGAGTGACCGCAAGTTTGCAGGTGCCGATACCCTGGCCACCTCTTATGCTCTTTCCGGCCTGTGCCGCGTGCTCGACTATGACCTCATCATCGCTGGCCGCCAGGCCATCGACGGTGACACCGCCCAGGTGGGTCCCGAGCTCGCCGAGCATCTGGGCCTGCCCCAGATCACCTATGTTGCCGATGCCAAGGTGCTCGAGAACGGCAACCTGCAGGTGGACAAGGAGAACGAGGACGGCGTACAGGTTCTCGAGGTCGAGGGCAAGTGCCTCTTGACCGTGCTCGCTTCAGCCTTTGATGCCCGCTACATGAGCGTGAGCGGCATCATGGAGGCCTATGACAAGGAAGTCGAGGTATGGAGTGCCGACAAGATTGACGTCGAGGAGGGCAAGCTGGGTCTCGCCGGCTCACCCACCAAGGTGTTCAAGTCCTTCCCCAAGGCCATGAAGGCTCCCGGTGAGGTACACGAGGTAACCCCCGAGGAGGCTGTTGAGCTGATTGTTAATCAACTGAAAGTTAAACACATTATCTAAAAGAGTTTTAAGTTTTAAGTTGTAAGTTTAAAGTACTATTACCATTTTCAGGCGATTGTGACCATACTTACAACTAAAAACTAAGAACTTAAAACTAGAAATTATGGATAAGAAAGATTATAAGAACGTATTCGTTTTTGCTGAGCAGCGCGAAGGTGTCATCCAGCCCGTTGCGTTTGAACTTTTAGGTAAGGCACGTGACCTGGCCGACGCTCTCGGCGAGAAAGTCGTTGCCATGCTGCTGGGTTGCGGCATCAAGGACCAGGCACAAGCGCTCATTGAGCAGGGTGCCGACGAGGTCATCGTCGTTGACGCTCCCGAGTTGAAAGACTTCCTCAGCGAGCAGTACTCACAGGCTGTAGGTCAGATCATCACCGAGCGCAAGCCCAACATCGTGCTCTATGGTGCCACCACCATCGGCCGTGACTTGGCTCCCCGCATCGCTTCGCGCCTCAAGACCGGCCTCACCGCCGACTGCACCAAGCTCGAGATCGAGCCCGATGCCAACGGCGAGCCCGAATTCCGCATGACGCGTCCCGCCTTCGGCGGCAACCTCATGGCCACCATCATCTGCCCCAACACCCGTCCCCAGATGTCAACCGTGCGTCCCGGTGTGATGCAGAAGATGCAGCGCCAGGCAGGTCGCGAGGGTGTAGTGACCGAGTTTGCTCCCCAGTTCGACGCCAGCAAGTTTAAGGTAAAACTCGTCAAGACCATCAAGGCCGACAAGCAGGTGGCCGACATCAGCGAGGCCAAGATCCTCGTCAGCGGTGGCCGCGGCGTTCACGACAAGGAAGGCTTCGACAAGCTGCAGGCCCTCGCCGACGTCCTCGGCGGGCAGGTGGCTTCGTCACGTGCCATGGTAGATAACGGTGTGATGCCTCACGAGGTACAGGTAGGTCAGACCGGTAAGACCGTTCGCCCGGGCCTTTACATGGCTTGCGGTATCAGCGGTGCCATCCAGCACCTCGCCGGTATGGAAGAGAGCGACTTCATCATTGCCATCAACAAGGACAAGTTCGCACCCATCTTCAGCGTGGCTGACCTGGGCATCGTCGGCGACCTCCACAAGATCGTCCCCATGCTCACCGAACGCATCAAGAAAGAACTCGAGAAGTAACCAATACTCGAACGACTAATCACTGGGGCGGGTGTCACATCGACATCCGCCCTCCTGTTTTAGATAACAACCTTCTAGAAAGAAAACAATAAATACAATAAATACAATAAACACAAGCTATCCAGCAACTTAATGAAAAACAACTTCCACAACTGGAACAACTATTTATAATTCTTAATTATGACCCTTAGGTCTAATTCTTCTTTATTAGTTTCCGGTAAACAGCCCCACTAGAGGTGAAAAAATGTTGTTATTGTTGTCAATGAGGTTGTCACGGTTGTCTGAATTACACACGCACGCGATGCTCCGGGTAGCGGCCACGCCAAGGCGAGGCCCTACATTCTTCAATTTCTGCGTCGATGCGTTTTCACCAGACACTGCAGTTTTATCTTTTATCTGAAGCCAGTGATTTTTATCCTTTTTCTCTCTTTATATATAAGAGAGAAAAAGGATAAAAATAGGTCAGGTATTTTGTCTATATTTGCAACTCGATTCTGAGTCACTTTGTGGAACCTGATGATTACCATAGTATCTGACATATTGACGATGAGGAGATTGGCCCTGTTGGCAATGGTGCTGGTGTCGTTGTCGGCTGGTGCACAAGGGCTGCAGACTGGCGAGTGGGCTGTGCAGTTTGATGGTCTGACTCCGGCTGTCATCGGCCAGCCTACGACCGACCACCTGTTCGCCGTCAACTACTATGATGGCGCCCGATATGATGACCAGGTCAGCTTTCAGACCGGTTCGCCTCAGGTGGTGGCCTTCTGGCTCGACGACACGCATATCTACAGCAGCCAGGCGGTGCAGGCCTTGACGCCTGTCGCCTATAGCGGTGCCGGTATCCCGTATAATGAGATGACTTACAGCATGGCTCAGTTTGACCTCTACCTGCCCGTGCAGGTGAAGCTGATCAGCCACAGATTTGACGGCGGGAAGGTAAAAGAGAAGTTTGCTCGAGGCGTAAGGATGCCTTATGACACTTATGTGGAATGGTCCGAGACGACTGATCACATGACCATCGACGGTCATGAATACCATGCTTACACCGTGATGATTCTTAGCCTTGAGGGCTACGGATATCATTTCTCGGGCAACGAGGACAGCTATGCCAAGCGAGGTGCCTTGATGAAGGACGATGCCCCGTTGTTCTATCTGGCCATTGAGAACACCAATCAGGCTGAAGCCGAAGGGCGCTTGCCCGATATGATTATCGCCAATCAGGAGTTTATCATCCGCGAGGCGATAACGGCAGGTTGGACTGCCAACGATTATCGCTTCTTCTACGGCACTGGCGGCAATGGCCTGCAGCAGCGTTTCCAGCGTTACCACCGTGTGGCGCTGTATGGCAGCGAGGGAATCGGTGCTGTCATTGTAGGCGATACCAATGGCGACGGCTTGGTCGATGTGTATGATGTCGTCGTGCTTGTTGACCACGTGCTGGGCTATAACAGCTATTCCGTCAACTTCACCAACTCCGACATCAACCATGACAACGTCCTCGACATTTACGATGTGATCCTACTCATCGACTATGTCTTGGGAAACAGTTAATGAAATAGGATAGGCTGTGGAATGCTGGGGGTGTCTCATAATTCGTGCCTAAAAACTTTGATCGGCCTAACGGCCGAGAAATTAAGCAAAAATTATTATAAAAATTAAACAAGACGGTGTTTTTATTTAATTTTATTAAAAATTTTGCTTAATTTCTCGCGCGAAGCGCGATTAATGCTACCAATTGCCAATTATGACACACATACAGCCCTGCAGCTTCTACACCAATGCGTTTTTACCGTAAAAAAGCAGACGAAACGATGCTATATTAGGGTGCTCAGCTGATGTGGAAGCCGAGCTTGATGATGAGTTTCAGGGTGCCGATGGCGGTGTCGCGGTCATATTGCTTCTCCTCCTCGGGCAGGTCCTCGTAGGGGACAAGGCACGGGTGCGTCTTCAGGACATCGTCGCGGCGAGGGCCATACTGCCAGCCCTGGTTGATGCGGTTTTGTGCCCACACTTCATGCACATTCTTGGACATCTGCTCGATGAGGGCCGTGAGCCGTTCGTCGAGTTCCACGCCAGTGGTGTCGATGGGTTGCGGTGTGTATTCAGGCTTCTTCATGACAGGGTGTTTTATTGGATTTTCTTTTGTAATACGTCATATTCCCCGCAGGGCATGTAGATGGTGTCGTTCTCTAGCGGGAACGAGGCCTTGACAAGGTAGAACTTGCGTTGGGAGGCAAGAGGAACCGATAGGTTCACTCGGCCGTCGGCATTGGAGGTCGCTTTCAGACCCGCAATCTCGACGGTGGAGTGGGGGATGACACTCTCGGTGGCAGGATTCCATAACCCGAAGCTCACGTTGCCATAGACGGCCTCGTCGCGCCTGATGTTGAGGGTCACGGTCTTGTCGAGCGTCACGGTAGTGTCCACATCAAGGTAGTCGGGGGCGCTGAAAGTGATATGCCCCTGCTGACCCAGGTAGCGGTGGGGAATGTTGGTGAACATGGCATTTTGGCCGACTTCCTTGATGGTGTCCACCTTGCTCTCGTTGTCGAGGGTGAGCGTCACCACGGCATCGTGCAGCGGCGGCAGCTGCTCGTTGCGCTCGGTCACCTCATTCAGGGTTATGCGGGTGTCAAAGGGCTGGTTGGTGACCCATACCCACACCAGCGCCGCCAGTACGGCAGCAATGCCCAGGGCCCAAGCGATGGTGCGCCTGATGAGGAGGCGTTTGTGGCGTTGCCAGATGGCGTCAAACTCCACGCCGAGCATCTTGGACACCAATTGCACATAGGCGCGCTCCTTGTTGAGCCATGGCCAGCGGTAGTTCTGCTCGTTGATGTTGGCGCCCAGGATTTCAGGCATCCCCAATTTCTCGACTATCGGGTTAAAACACTCGGTGTCGGGGTCACCGCTGTGGGGCACGCCGTCCACGATAAAGAAGTGAATGTTCTCACTCCTGCCCAGGTCGTGGAAATACTCGATTTCCCTGCCCACCCAATCCGACTTGGCCGAGTTGGGCGAACAGATGACAATCAGGTTGCGCGACGCTTCCAGCCGCTCTTTCAGTTCGTCGCTGAGGCCTCCCGGCTGGATGTCGGTCGGTGCAAAGAAGATGGGCCTGAGTGGGGTGCGGTTCCATCCGCGCTCGTTGCACAGGGTTGCCGGCATGCGATAGTGCTCCAGTTTGCGCTGGACGCGTTTGCCCCAGTTGGTGTCCTTGGAGTTGTAGCTGATAAAGGCAAAGTATTTAAACTGCTGCTCGCTCATGGCTGTGATGTGTATGTCTTATGAATTAACGGCTATTGGTGTTGATTAGAAACTGCTCTTCTTCCAGCTATCGGTCGAGAACGAGGTGATGGCCTTAGGTGTCTGGCCTTTGCGCAGTTCCAGGGTGGGAGCGACGTTGCTCACGTTCTTCTCGATGTCGTCGGCCAGTTTGCCGTAGGTCACCAGTCCCTGGGTCTCCTGCAGTTCCTTGAGCAGGTAGTAGGTGAACAGGCCGTGGCCTTCCTCCTGGTAGCTCTGGGCTGTCTCATTGCCATGGGCTGCCGAGAAGACAATCAGGTTGCCGATGGTGGGCTTGCTGTCCTGGGCTTCGACCTCGACGGCACGCTCCACGCTCAGCCCCTCGTTGTCACGGTTCACGCCGCTGAAGCAGGCGTCGATGAAAATCGTCACACGTTCAAAGCCCAGGTCGCCGAGGGTGGCATAGAAGTCGTCGAGGGCAATGCCCTGATGAGGCTTGGTGCCAAACACGTCGGTGGGCAACAGATAGGCCTTGTTGTGGTTCTGGATATCGGGTACACCGTGTCCCGCATAATAGACGATAAGTTTCTTGAATCTCCGGTCCTGGATGCCGTTTGTGAGCCAGTCCCCGATTTCCTGCTCGGTGATCATGTGCTTGGTGGCATCCTCGCTCAGGTGGATATTCTCGGCGGGGATACCGAGCGTCTTCTTGCAGTACTCGGCAAAGATGGCCGCATCGTTTTTGGCAAAAGGCACGTCCGACACAAAGCGGTAATGCTGGTTGCCGATGATGAGCGCGTAGGTGTCGTTGCGCATGATGCGGGCCTCGGGAATGTTGGTGTCCACGTTCGACAACCTGCCTTGGGAACTCTGGTGAGGCTGATTGGACTTGAGGCAAATGGCTACGGACTCCTTGGACAAACCGTACTCGGTGCAGTTGTCGGTGTTGATGTTGGCCGGCAAGGAACGAATCTCGCCAGTGTAGTATCTGTGCATCGTGTGCCCGTCCTCAGTGACCTCGGTGGCAAACACGGCCTTGCCCAGCAACGCATTGTCACCCACCTCGACCAGGCTCAGGTTGGTGCAGGACAGGAAGGCCTGGTCCTCGACGCGGGCCAGGTTGGGAATCCTCACCGAGCGCAGCGACGAGCAGTTGGCAAAGGCGATGGTCTCGATGCGCTTCACATTGACGGGAATCGAGATATTGAACAGACTCCTGCAGTTGAGGAAAGCGCCCCATCCGATTTCCCATAGGAACGCGTCCTGAAACTCGACGGCATTCAGATTCTCACAGTTGGCAAAGGCACAGGAGCCGATGCGACCGATGCCTATGCCCACAACGACTTTGCGGATATCCAGCTTCTGCTTGACCCAGGGAGCAATGTTCTTGGACAGGTCATAGTCCTGCATCCTGGCCGAAATTTTCTTGCTACTGGATGAGTTGGTCAGGAAAAGCGTGCGGCCGTCAAATCGCCAATCGACGTCGCTGCCGCAGTGACCTGACTTGGAAACGGTGTTCTGGGCCGAAGCAAACGCAGCCCAGAACAGGGTTATCATGATGACAAATACTAATCGTTTCATAATTATTTAAGTTTCGCAAGTTGTTAACTTGCTCACTGTTTAATGTTTAAAGGTTAAAGTTTAAAGAACTTTTAGCTCGGTGAAGCCAAATGTGGATTTTGGCTTTATCCATTCTTTGTCTCATAGTTC
>Ga0310694_10002910_pt1 | contig 17062 bp, 15 predicted proteins | sample 174DNAGHGhighgp2_FD_203884 | JGI IMG/M metagenome (GOLD analysis project Ga0310694, IMG submission 203884) | Sheep rumen microbial communities from Palmerston North, Manawatu-Wanganui, New Zealand - 1742 DNA GHGhigh gp2 (v2) (version 2) | ecosystem: Host-associated > Mammals > Digestive system... | reverse complement strand
ATCGCCCCGCATCCTCTCACCTCGCTGTTCCGCAGAATCAGGTTGCGGCAGTGGAACGCATCGGAGCCACAGGTGAACGCATGGTGGCAGACAGGCCCGAACACGCAGTCCTCCACGAGGATGTTGAAGTTGGCTCCATTGTCGGGCAGCGTCTCGCACTTGTAGCCCCAGCCGCCCTTCACCACCACCGCGTCGTCATTCACGTCCATGTACGAGCCCCACACGTGAGCATCCTTCACGGCATCAAGGTCGATTGCGTCCGAACTTGGCGCGGCGGGCGGAGTCTTGTGCCCCGGCGCCGTGATGCGCACGTTGTCCACCTTCACGCGCTCGCACTTGTAGAACTGCACCGTCCAGAAATGGGAGTCCTTGATGGTAACGCCGGATATCCTGACGTCGCGGGAATTGGATACATAGATGTTCCGCGGACGGGGGATGTCCCAGTCCTTGAACCCTTTGACGGTCTTGCGCTTTTTCCAGAAATCGATCCACGACTTCTTCCCGTTGCCGTCGATCGTGCCCTCGCCATAGATGGTGAAGCCGTTGCAGGCGTCGGCGTTGATGAGCGCTAGCGTATAGACGAAGGAATGCCCGACAAAATGCGTCATGCCGCGAGGCACCACCGAGCCGTCTTCCGGTCCGCGCAGCACGGCCCCCTTCTCAAGCTTGAGATGTACGCCAGGCTTGAAAAAAAGCGATGACGTGTTCCACACGCCCGGACCGAGTACGAGCACGCCGCCGCCCTGTGACGCGATCCAGTCGATGGTGAGCTGAAGCCACTTGGTCTGAAGCTCGGGAACGTTGGCCTGTGCGCCCAGCATCTGCGAGGCGAAATACTGCCGTCCGAGTTTTGCTTCATCGACCGGCGACTTGTCCGCAAACCACGCATCCATCGCGGACCCGTCCGGCCAAACCCCGGTAGCGCCCGCCACAACCGTCTGGTCGATCCGCCGCTGAAGCTCTGCCCCCTGATTTGCGGCGGCCGACTGCATGGCGATACCCACGGCAATAAAAACAAGAACGGCACCACACATGCATTCACGTATTTTCCTGCAATGTTTCATGTTGTTTTCCCTTCTCATGGCTTTGGCTTGGCGAAATGTATTTTCCGGAGTCAATGTCAGATGACGCCTTTGATATACCTTTCCGTGAGCGCGTGCCAAAGTACGACGCAACATGCGGAAAGAGGTATTGCAAGCAAGAGCCCCAGCATCGAGTGGAACACGAGCCCCCAGAAAAAGAAGCTGAATATCACGCCCGCGTAACCTAGCCCCGTCTTCTCGCCCTGAATCTTCGGCGTGATGAGGTAGCCGTCCATGAACTGCCCCGCGAGCCACACCGACAGCACCCCTATCAAGCGCAGCATGCTACCGCCATCACCGAAGTACGCCACTGGCAGCGCGATGGGAAGGCACAGCACCGTTCCAAGAAACGGCACGAGGTTGAGGACTCCAAGCAGGAATCCGATGAGGAACCCGTACGGCAACCCCACGAACACGAACCCCATTCCGTAGAGGAAACCTTCGATGAGGCAGATCACGACCTGCCGCTGGAAGAAGTTCACGAGGATGTCGGTGAATGCGTCGATCTGCCTCGCAACGAACGACTTCGTCTCGTCCTTGAGGAATGGCAAGTGGTGCGCGTAGTCCATGCCCGTCATCGACGGACGCATCAGGAAGAACACGAAAAAGATCAGCGTCACGAGCCACGAGGCGAGCCCGATAACATACTTGATTGCCCCGAAGCCGGCCTTCATCGCCACGCCGCCATACTGTCCGCCGAGCAGCGCAAGCGACTCCTTCGAAAACGTCGCGGGGTCGTTGAGGAACACCATCACGAGACCGCTCGGATCGGCGCCAAGCTTCATGAGGGAGTCCCTCGCGTTCGGGAACTGCGTGTTCACCCAGCCGCTCGCGCGCGCGGCCACCGTAGGCGCATGGGAAATGAAGTTCGTCGCCTGCGAGACGATGAACTCTCCGCCGTACCATATTACCAGCGCCAGCGGAAGCAGCACCGAAACGAGCATCAACACGAGCGCGAGCGTAGGGTTGCGCACGCGCGCCCGCAAAAACTCGTAGTACGGCTTGAACAGCAGCGCGAGGAACAGCCCGACGATGACAGGCGTGATGGCCGACGAGGCGAACGAAAGGAACTTCACGATCGCCCAGCCTACGGCAAGCGCGAATGCCACAAGGAAAGAAAACGCTACCACCGTGACTCCGGCTGCCACGGTTTTCTTCTGGGGTGGTGTCAAATCAATCATGCCGATATTGTAGCATATCCCGCCCCATGCGGAAAGACAAATCGTTGGATTGTTCACAAATGCCGCAAATGCAAATTGCCATTTGTGATTTGCGAACCATTAACGCCAGCAGAAGCAGACCAGCACCGCCACGCAGGCGCCAAGCGCCATTCCCCAGAACACTTCCTTGCGCGTGTGCCCAAGGAGTTCCTTAAGGTGCTGTGGTTCGAACTTCAGCTCCCTGAGTTCCTTTAACATGAGATTCAGAACCTTGGCCTGTTCTCCGGCCGCACGGCGCACCGTCGCGGCGTCGAACATCGTCACGACGGCAAATCCCAGGGCAAGCATCGCAATCGGCGTACCAAAACCCTCCGTAAGGCCAATGGAAGTCGCAAGACCCGTTACCATGGAAGAGTGTGCGCTCGGCATCCCACCCGTCGCCACGAGGTACTCGAAATCAACGGTGTGCGTTTTGGCAAGGGAACGCAGGAGCTTGATCGTCTGCGCCGCCATCCACGCGCAGAAGCTCGCCCAAAACCACGGATGCGTGAAGAAGTGGCCTACGTTCCAGTCCGTTATGACGCTTGCAAAAGACATTCCGTTACACCTTTTCGCTGAGTGCGGCTGAAATGCGCTGGTCGGTGTCGCGGGCGCGCAGAGCGTCCAGCACCGGGTCGAGAGCCCCCTCCATTACGCGGTCGAGAGAGTAGAGCGTTAGATCGACGCGGTGGTCGGTGAGACGGTTCTGCGGGAAGTTGTACGTGCGGATGCGCTCGGAACGGTCGCCAGAGCCGCGCAGGGAAAGACGGTTCGCGCCGACCTTCGCCTCCTCCTCGCGACGGCGATGATCTAGTATGCGGGCCTTGAGCGTGGCAAGGCACTTCTCCTTGTTGCGCTGCTGGCTACGCTCGTCCTGGCACTGAGCTACGAGACCCGTGGGTAAATGGGTCATGCGGATTGCGGAGTACGTGGTGTTCACTCCTTGCCCGCCGTGTCCACCCGCACAGAAGATGTCGATGCGCAGGTCCTTTTCTGGGATGTCGATATCGTCGTCCGCCTCGTCCGCCTCCGGGAACACGATTACCGTAGCGGCGCTCGTGTGGATGCGCCCCTGTGCCTCGGTCTCGGGTACGCGCTGCACGCGGTGCCCGCCGCTCTCGAAGCGGAACGCCCCGTATGCGCCGTCTCCCTCGACGGTGAAGAGAATTTCCTTGTAGCCGTCAAGCGATGTCTCGTTCGCGCTCATCACGTTGACGCGCCATCCGCGCGCCTCGCAATAGCGAGAATACATTCGGAAGAGATCCCCTGCGAAAAGCGCGGCCTCGTCACCGCCCGTCCCCGCGCGCACTTCGAAAACCGCATTGCGCCCCTCAAGCGGATCTGGCGGCAGAAGCCCGGCAAGCACGGCGCGCTCGGCTTCCGGCACCTCCGCCTTCAGACGTTCAATCTCGCCCTTCGCCTCCTCGGCGAAGTCAGGATCCTCCAGAAGCGATTCGTTGCCCTCTATGTCGTCAAGAATCTTGAAATAGCGCGTGGCGGCGGCTTCCAACTTGCGCAAGGCCGCATGCTCGCTCACAACGGCGCGGTAGCGCTTCGCGTCCGATATGACTGTAGGGTCCCCCATGGCGGCCTCCACTTCGCGGAGCCGCCCCAAGACCTCGGCTATCTTTGATTTCTCTATCATGCAGACGGCCGAAACTGTTTCTCAATTCCGGTTACTTGGCGAACTTGGCGTAACGCTTCTTGAACATGTCCACGCGGCCTTCAGTATCGACCATCGTCTTCTGGCCCGTGAAATACGGATGGCAGGCGGAGCAAGTGTTCACCTGCATCTCCGGCTTAGTGGAGCGAGTGTGTATGACGTTGCCGCACGCGCACGTGATCGTGGCGTCGCCGTACTTGGGATGGATTCCTTCTTTCATAATCTGAACTCTCCAAAAAAATTGAGCTGATATTATACCTAATTCCGCCGTTATTTGCAAGCATGGATTTCAACAGATTTGGACTTCGCCGTGTCAATCGCGAAAGTTGATTACTTCGCGGAAATCAACGTCGTTGCGCAGATCGAGCATCGGACGCGCCTTTTCGATCTCACCGAGAAGCCGCCTGTAGTCGGGGTCGTCCTTGCCCTTGAAGATACCCTTCGCAAGGCCTTCCTTGAGCCAGGGGTTACGTTCGGGATGGTCGTAGCGCACGTAGAACTGGTGCGGCAGTTTCACGCCCTTGCGCTTCTCGATGTCCGCCTTGACGTCGAGCAGGGACTTCGGTAGCACGCGACGGCATCCACGTAGGTCGTTCTGCTTGCTCTGCGATGTGCCGTAGTAAGGCACGTTGAGGTCGATCCATAGATGGATGCGCAGGCGCTCGTCGTCCGTGAGGCGCACTCGCGGTTTGCCGTCCTTGCCTGGATGACCCGACGCGACGACCTGCGAGAGCTTGCTCACAGGGCTACCCCACGTCTTCGGAGTGATCCAGAGGATGTTCTCCTCAAGGCCGTTGAATGTGGGGATCCAGCTCGTGTAGGGGTTCTTACCGAAGTTCTTCATGTACGCCCGCACGTCGCCGCCGCTCTCTGCCCCCGTGCCCTTGCGCGCAAGGTTCTCGTAAGCGACGTTGAAGTAGTCCGTGCGGTCTCCCGTGAGCTCCGGCTTAGGCGCACCGTCGTTCCCGCTGTGGCACTTCACGCAATGGCGGTTGAGGACGGGCTGGACGTTGCGCGGGAAGCTGAAGCCGTTGTCGCTGCCCCACGTGGGCGGCACGAGGCGGGCGGCGGGACGCTGCGCGGCAATTGACTTCCCGATCTGCGTAGGTGAGATGGAGACGTAGTTGCGGTCCGCATGGCACCCGATGCAGCTCTGCCGTTCGCCCGGCATGAAGTGCGTGAACGTGCGCATCCGCTGTACGGCTCGCCCTTCCGCGTCGAGCGGGAGGAAGTAGATCGGAACGTTGGCGGGCGCGAGGAAGTGCGCGCTGCCGTCCGCCTCAACGTCCGCAAAGCCCCACACGCGCTTCGGCGCGTAGGTGGCCCCACAGCTCACCACTGGGAACTGGAAACCGAACTGTCTGAGGCGCGTCTCGGCGCGGATGTCCTTCTCCATCTCCTGAATGACGGCTAGGCGCTTGATCTCGCCGCGCTTCACGTGCCCTTCGAGGCCGATGTAAACGTCCTGCACGACAACTTCCGCGAACGGCCCCGCGTCCGCCTTGCGCACGTTCGCGCGCTGGGCGACGGGTTTCGCCCGCGACACGAGCGGCTGCGGCGAATACCAGCCAAAGCCGTCTCCCTGCGGCAGGAGAAGCGTGCGCACCGAATCCGAATCAAAGTGGCGCAGCTGTATTTCGCCACCCTTCGAGACAAGGTAGCGCTCGCGATCCACAGGATAGGTCGTCGTGTAAGGCCCGCGGACCCCGTTGCCGCGGATGCCATCCCCCACCGGCGGCACCTTCACCTCCGGCGTGAGGTTGCGGATCGCCTTCTGCGCGTTGCCGCCGAGCGACACGTCGATGAGGCCCACCGCGCCGCTGCACGGACCGTTGTGCGACGTCATGATGCAGAGGAAGGTGTTGGGACGCCCCGGCACGTCGTACGCAAACATGAACGTTGCAGGAGAAAGGACGCGGTTGCCGAACACGCCCGAAAGGCCCGTGCCGTCCGGCTGTATCGCCCACAGGCTCTGGATTGGAATCGCCGGACGATCCACGTATTCCCAGCGGCTGAAGAGGATACGCCCGTCGCCCATCACGGACGGCGTGAAGTCGGTGAGGTAGTTCGCGGAGAGGCGCACCACGTTCTTCCCGTCGCCGTCCGCGCGGTAAAGGACCGGCGAAGTCGAAGTCCAGCAGTACGCGAACGCTGGTTTACGGTCACTCGTGAACGCGATGCCGCCGTCCGGTAGCCAGCAGGCGTTCTGGTTGTTGCAAGGGCCGGAGATCACCTTTTCAAGCCCCGTGCCGTCCGCGTTGATACGCCAGATCGCGAACGGCTCTGACATCGTGCGCTTCCAGCTGAAGAGAATCTGCTTTCCGTCGTACGAAACCTGTGCGTCCAGCACAATGCCCTCCGTCGCATCAACGAGCCGCCGTACCTCGCCCTTCGCGAAATCGGCCACGTACAGTCCGCCGCCATTCGACAGCCCCTCCACGTGGTAGGTGTAAACGTGCGTCGGCCGGAGATGGCGACGCTGCACAACAACCATTGCGCCACCCGGCACGACGTCCGGCGGCGGGCACGACAAGCGTGCCCCTCCCAGACGATCCTCCTTCTTCGCGTGGCGGAAACGGACCTTGAGATTCTTTACCGCCGCCGCCGAATCGGGGAGCGTAAACTTCACAGTCTGGTATTTCTTCCAGCCGGCGGTGTACGGACAAAACACCGTCCCCAGCAAGGTGGAACGAGCCGTCCCAGCGAGCCGTTGCTCGTCTGCGTCATACAACTCCATGCACGAATCCTGCATGTCGGACGAAACATGGAACTCCAGCTCGCGCGCCTCCGGCGTGGAGAAGTCGAAACCACGATAGACGCAGTTCGCCCCTTCGCGCAGATGGCCAATCTCAAGGCCCCACTTCGTCTGGTAGCCGTCACCCAGGCCGTGACGCTCAACGGCAGCCGCGCCGGGTATCGTGCGCCCCGCAGAGGTAATGCCGGCGAGGTTCATCAGGCACTGCCCCGGACGCGTTTTCACCCCCTGTTCAAGGAAGTCCGCAAGCGGATACGTTTCCACAGCCGCAGTCGCAAAAACGCTCAATGCCGCCACTGCAAGTATTCTATATTGCATCTTCATACTTCCTTCTTTCTTTCACAAATCCTGCAACGTTTAAAAACTTTTCCATGGCCGGAATTATACCAAAAATCCTCGCCCTTGTGTGCAAGATTCTTTTGTGGAGCGCACCGAAATTGCAGACGCACCGGTGGTCGGTCACTACCGATTTGCATGGTGGGGCGAGCCGTCCCGGCGAGCCGCGCAACTTGATGTTGTACGCTTGCTGTCTTACCTCTGTGTGAGGCCTCAACTGCCGGTTAACTTCTCTCAATTTTTCACTTCCACAACGCGGCGGCGTTCGCGCGTTGCGAGCTGGGCGAGGTCTTTCTCCGAAGGTTTCTTGCGGAAATAGCGGTAGTTCATCACCCAGCAAGACGGATGGCGGCGTATCGTGCGCTCTAAGGCTGAAAGGCAGTCCTGCGTACGGCCCCAGATATCCACGCCCTTCGTCCACGGGAAACTGGCGATGTACTCGCAGCGGTAGCGACCGTCTTTGAGCGGACGCGACCAGGCTATGACTATGGGTGCATGGGTCTTCGCCTGGAGGAACGCCGGCGCGGCGGAGACGGGGACGGGCTTGCCGAAATAGCGCACCCACACGCCGCCTTGACTAGCCTTCACCACCTGATCCACAAGCAGTCCCACGTCCGCGCCACCCTGCAACCCATGCAAAAGCGGATGGAAAGCGCCCTCGGCGCGGACAATGGTCTGTCCCAGCGACCGACGCGACTTCATAAGGAGATCGGTCATTCCCGGCGTGCCGATGTCCTTTGCCACGCTCACGATCTGGCGTCCTTGCAAGTAAACTAGCTGCGAAAGTATTTCCCAGCAGCCGAGGTGTCCGCTAACCGTGATTGCAGGGCGGTTGTTCTTGAGAAACTCAAGACACGCCTGCGAAAACTCGCCTGTGGCGGCCGCGCGCTCGCTGGACCTACGGCTCGTCCAGAACACGTGCCCGAGCGTACGCATCATGTTGCGGTAGCTTCGTTTGAGAATCAGCTCCTCGCGATGCGGCGTAAGGCGGTTTTGACCGACAACAAGGCGAAGGTTCTCGCGCGAAAGTTCACGGCCGTTCCTGTCTATGCGGTAGCCTATGGCGGCGAGGAAGTCGCATATCCGGAAAAGCATTTTGTGCGACACGTGCGCGAACACGAGCCAACCGAGCGCGATGCCCAGCCACTCAAACGGGCGCCTCAGCACCCGCTTAGCTCTCTTCAACTTCCTCTTCACTTACACTTTCACTTTCTCTTCAGACGCATTAGATTATACCAAACGCATTTAGATTAGGAAATAAAAAGTTGTGTTTGTTCGTTCCCCTCTCGTGTAAAAACGTACACCACCACACGATTAGATTTCGCAAGTAGGTCGAGCACCTTTTGCAACTAAACTAAGAAAACACGAGTACGATACCAAATTGCCATAAAATCGGCAGGTAGCGATGTGTAAAAACGTTAAGTAGGTGGATGTAAACACTACAGGTAGATCACGTTTCTGAATTACCAAAGCGGGTACGGAAGTCATCTTCGGAGATCACGGGGATTCCAAGCTCCTGCGCCTTTTTGTTCTTGCCGGAGGTGGATGTGACGTCGTTGTTGATGAGGAAGCTTGTTGCCTTCGACACGCTCCCCGCCACCTTGCCGCCCGCGCTTTCGATGAACGCCTTCAACGCGGCGCGGTTCGGCCAGTGGTGTACGTCACCCGTAATCACGAACGTCAGCCCCGCGCACGCGCCACCGGACTTCGGCGCGACGTATGCGTTAAGCGTGACCTCACGCAGGACGTCCTCCACGACGGCCCGATGCGCCGGATCGCCGCACCACGTCACAAACGCAGCCGACTTTCCGGGGCCAATGCCGTCAATCGACGCGAACACTTCCGCTCCCGGCGAGAACAGGTCAAGGGGATTAGCCGCCTCGGCGGCCTTGGCGAAAAGTTCTTCAACAGGATAAGCCGAAAGCAGTCGCTTCGCCACATCGACTCCGCAAAGCGGGATCGACAGCGCCACTATGAACTGCACCGCGTCGCGCGTACGCGCCTTTTCGATGGACGCGCAGATGTTCGCGGCGGACTTCTCGCCGAAACCGTCCATTGCCGCAATCTCTTCGCGGTGCTCACCGAGCCGGTAGATGTCGCCGAACGTCTTTATCCAGCCCTTGTTCACGAACTTCGCGAGCGTTTCGCCGGCGAGGCCGTCGATGTCCATGCCGTCCTTCGAGACAAACCGCATGAACTTGCGCAACTCGCGCGCCGCGCACGACGCATTCGTGCAGCGGAGCGTCTTCGTGCCGCTATCGGCAACATTCACGCGGGTTGGTGCACCGCACACGGGACACGCCGACGGCACGTCGAACGTACCAACTGCCTTCGTAACGGCCACCACCTTCGGGATGATCTTGTTCGCCTTGATCACGCTCAACTCGGTGCCCGCACCGCCAATGCCGAGGCGTTCGCACTCCGAGATGTTGCAAAGCGATGCGCGCTTCACCGTGGTGCCTTCAAGCTGCACTGGACGGAACACCGCCACAGGCGCGATCGAAGCGACGGCGCACGACCACTCCACGCGCTCCAACACGGTCGCAGCCATCTCGTCCTGCCACTTGAACGCGAACCCTGCGCGCGTTGCGTGGTGGCCGGTCACGCTGCCGGTTTGCGCGTATGCAGTATCGTCGTACACCACAACGAGGCCATCTACTGGAAACGGGCAGACTTTGTCGGTCACCTTCAACGTCCAACGGTCGATTGATGCTTTGATGGATGCCTCGTCCGGCGTGTCGATGCGCTCGCGCTCCACAGCAGCGAGTCCAATCTCCTCCAGATACGCCATTCGCTCGCCCCATGAGGATATTTCGCGGTCGGAGTGTACGAGCGTGAACGGAATCCACTGTAGGCGACGCGGCTTCAGTTCCTCGACGGACTTAAGCGTTAGCGAACCGGACGCAAGGTTGCGCGGATTGGCGTATTCGTCGTCCGTGGTGGCGCAGAACGCCTCGAAGTCGGCGTAGGAAATCACGGCTTCGCCGCGCACCACGAGGTGTCCATCGTCCTTCACTCGCTGGGGGATTCCCTGAATGCCGGAAGCGAGGTGGGTGATGTTGGTGCCAACGTGTCCGTCACCGCGCGTTACGACCTTTGTCAGTTTACCGTTATCGTAAGTGACGACGAGCGTGAGGCCGTCGAGTTTCCATGAAATCCAGATCGGGCGCCCTTCCGCCCATTTGGCGACTTCGGATACCTTCTTCGTCTTCGCGAGCGACAGGGCCGGGTATTCGTGCGGTTCCTTTTCGCCGGCGGTCGCGTCGGCGGAGACGCGGTTCGTGGGGCTATCTGGCAGCACGACGCCTGTTTCCGCTTCGAGGGCCTTCACCTCGTCGAAGAGGGCGTCCCACTCGAAGTCGGTCATCAGCTCGGCTTGGCCATTGTAGTAGGCGTCAGCCGCCGCGTTCAGCCGCGCCACGGCTGCGCGCATCTGCTCAAGTTTGTCCGGTTGCGGCTGCATGGCGTAAACTGGCTGCGAAGTGCCTTGCGCGTTCAGCGCCACTGTGGACGCTGGCGCTGCTGGCGGATGCGGGGCTCCTCCAGCTGGAGGGCGTACCACTGGTCGCCGATGGCGGTGTTGGAGAAGTGCGCCACGCGGTTGTTCGCGAGGTGGTCGCGGTTCGCCTTTAGCGTCTCGTTGTCGCTCTTCTCAAGGGCGGCGTTGAGCGCCTTGAACGCGCCGTCCACGTCCTTCTTCTGTATGAGGATCCAGCTCCACGCCGCCGCGAGCAGCACGTTCTGGTTGTAGCGCAGGCGTCGGACGGCGCCCTCGTAAACCTTGGCCATCTCCTCCACGGGCTTGTCTGTCATGTACATGCGCGCGAGCTTCATCGCGCTCATCGTCGGATCGAGGAACATGGCCTTCGGCATCAGCTCGTCAACCTTCTTGAAATCCTTGATCATCCAGTACAGCTGGAACTGCGCCGTGGCGATCTGCCGCCTCATCATCGGAACCCAGTTGTCGAACCGGTGCAGCGTCTCTGTGCGTTCAAGCGCCTCGCAGACGAACACCTTCTGGTCGCGGGCGATTTCCGCCTGCGCTGCCTGGATTGAACCCGGCGGTCGCATCTGCCAGCGCGCCATCTTCGCCTGCAGGCGCTTCTGCCCATCCAGCAGCACGTTCTGCACGGAGTCCATCGCGGCCTTCACGCGCTTCTGGACGACGCGGCCGAGGATTACGTTCACGGCAACGAACGTCAGCACGCCAAGCGTGATGCTCCATCCGATTCCGCACACACCGCTGAAACCGAGCCCCGTCCCCACCACGGTTCCGGACACCAAAGCAATCAAAACAGCATACATCTATTGAACTTACCTTTCACACGTGGAACACCACGCTTCATTCGTCATTGTTTTCGAAAACGGCGCGCACGTCAAGTTCGGAGAGATCGTGCACAAGCCATTCGCAGCCGGAGAAATCCTGCGGCACGCTGGGGTTGCGGTTGATTCCGATCACTCGCATTCCCGCTGCGCGACCGGCCTGCACGCCGGCGGTGGAGTCCTCCACCACCACGCACTCGCTTGCGTCCACCTCGAGCATCGACGCCGCCTTAAGATAACCGTCCGGAGCGGGTTTCCCTCGTCCGTATTCCTCGGCGCCCAGGACGAAGCGCACTATGTCCTCGATGCCGCACACCTCGGTGGCCTTCACCACGTCGTCGTGCGGCGAGCCCGACACTATCACGCACGGAGCTATCCGCGACACCTTCTTGAAGAACTCCACCGCGCCCGGGATGATCTGGTCGCGCGGATCGATGTTGAGCCGCGAGTAGTACGGGCGAAGGGTCTTCGCGTCTTCCACCGCCGTTGCCGGGGGCAGCTGCGGGAACGTCTTGTGCAGGATGTCCTGGATGTCGATCCAGCTGTGTCCAATGACGATCGGCGCAAGCACCTCCTCCGTCATCGCAGCGCCGCGGTCGGCGAGCCACGAGACAATTGCCTTGATCCAGAGCGACTCCGTGTCCAGCAAAGTCCCGTCCAAGTCGAACAGAAATGCTGCCGGCTTCATTTATCTTTCCCGCAGCACTTTTTGTACTTCTTGCCGCTTCCGCACGGACACGGATCGTTGCGTCCGACCTTCGGCTCCTCGCGAAGCCACGGCTGGCCCGTGTCGATCTGTCCGTCGATGAAGCGCCACACGCCGTCGATCTTCTTGAAATAGGAGCGCTCGCGGTGCTCACACGCCTGGTTGTTCGCGGTGTAGCGAGCGATGAAGGACACGTAGCCGTCAGCGTCCGTCTCCCCTCCGCGCTCGGTCTCGGTTACCTCGATGCCGTTCCAGGTGGCGGTCTTCGACCACTCGCGGGTGCTCTTCTCGTCGAACTCGCTCTGGACCTTTGGCCCTGAGGAGTTGTACAAAAACTTCACATCGCCTACGGCGTAGGCGCTGTAACGCGCGCGCATCAACTCGACCGCCGTGGCGGCCTGGCGCGTGCCTTTGATGATTGGCTCACAGCATTCGCCGTAAGGCTTGCCGGAAGCACATGGGCAATTGTCTGTCGGTTGCATGGCAATTAGTTTACCAAAAACGGCTCCGCAATGGAAGCGGTGAAATTTCAAAGAACATCGCGGGGGTTGTGCCGGGCGGAGGCAATGTGATATACTCTACGCCATGGCCACCATTCCGAAAACTTCCGTGACGCTGCTCAAGGACCTCTCCGACGACGCGACGAGCGTCCGCTGGACCGAGTTCCACAACAAATACGCGGAGCCCATGCGCGCCTTCATGCGCGCGAACTATCCCACCATAGAGGCGGACGACGTGCTGCAGGAGGCGTTTGTGGCGCTCGTGAACTGTCTGCCGCGCTACCAATACGTTCCGGACGAGCACGGACACTTCCACAACTACCTGCTGGGCATAGTGAAGCACAAGGCCGAGGACGCGCGCCGCCGACAGGCAAAAGAGGCCGTCATCAAGACGGCGCTTGCTGAAGAGGAGGCTACGAGGCCAGCCACGTTCCAACAGACCGCAGACCATGAGGAGGACGAGGCATGGGGAAAATCCGTCATGGAGGCCGCTCTGGATCAGCTGCTTGCGGACGACTCGATCTCGGCGGCCACGCGCGAGGTATTCCGCCACGTGGCGCTAATGCACGAGAAGCCCGCAGACGTGGCGCGCGCCTTCGGCATTACCCGCAACAACGTTGACCAGATCAAGGCCCGCCTCATCGCTCGGCTCAAGGATCTTGTCAGGGATATGTCCGCCGCCAGGTGCTAGTACGCCTGCAAAAGGATTTCGGCGCGCTTGTTGTTCTGGCGCGTGGCGCGGTAGAGCCACGCTTCACCACGCTCCTGGTCGCGCTCCACTCCACGCCCCGCGAGGAAGCACTCACCCACGAGCGTCTGTGACGGAGCGTGTCCGCGCACCGCCGCCTTCATAGCAATGCCGAATCCCTTCTTCTCGTCTTTATCCACGCCGAGTCCGTTGAGATAGCAGAAGGCAAGTCCGTTGATCGCGTTGAGGTCTTCCTGCACTGCGCCCTTGGCGTACCAGTCCGCCGCCTCCTCCACGTTCCTCTCGCATCCAAGCCCGTTCAGCAGGCAAAACGCGAGCGACGCCTGTGCAGCAGGTTCGCCGGCATCCGCCGCCTTGCGGTACCACTCCACGGCGGCGACGCGGTTCGTGGGCGTGCCCTTCCCATGGAAACAAGCCTCCGCCACCGACACCTGCGCACTGGAGTCGCCCAGCTCCGCCAGCGACTCCATGCGGCTGAAATACGCCTCCTGCGTCTCGTCCGGACGCTTCTGCAAATCCTCTTCCGGCTCCGAGGGGACGAATGGCAAGGTGTTCTCATCCTCATCTACGGCTCCGTTGCCAGGCCCCAGCGCAGGCACCGCAGCGGGCGGCACGAGAAAACCCACCATGGCGCTTTTGATCTCACTGCGGAACACGACGGCAACACCAACCGCAGCGACGCCTAGAGCGACCAACGCAGACCAGAGGAACGTCCTTCTGTTCCGGCGTCGGACCGCTGCGGCGAACGCCTGCGCCGACTCATATCGCTCGGTGGGGATCTCGCGCGTCGCACGGTGGATGATGGAGCGCATGGACTGCGGCGGGTTCTCCTCGTAAAGGTACCACGCGATCTTGCCGAGTGAGAACACGTCGCCCTGCACCAGCGACTTCCCCGCAAGAAGCTGTTCCGGCGCGGCAAAGTCTATCGTGCCCACGCCTACGGGCTTGCCATCCACCATCGACACCCTGCGCGGCCTCCATCCGAGGGGCGTGTGCGCGTTGCCGCGCTTCTTCACCAGCCCGAGGTCAATCAGCACTGGGTCGCCGTTACGCCTCAACATGATGTTGCCGGGTTTCAGGTCGCGGTGGACGTATCCCGCCTCGTGCAATGTCTGCACCGCCTTCGCAACCTTGTTCATGAACCCCGGCACTTCGCCGCGCGGCATCGGGTCGGGAATTGGAAGGAGGTACTCCATCACGTAGTACGGCCTTCCGTCGAACTCGCCGGCGCCGAAGAAGCGCGGCAGGGCGGGAAGAGTGAGGAATCGAAGAGCGTCAATCTCCGCCATGAACCGAGCCTTGAGGTTCCGCATGTCGTTGACGAGAAGCTTCAGCGCACCCTCGTAGCTTAGGCGAAGGTTCCTGACGCGGTACACTTCGGACGAAAGGCCCGCGCCGAGGTATGCCTCGACGTGCCATTCACCCACGCACGTACCGCACCGGAGCCTGCCGCATCTGCAGCCATCGCTCGAACGCGTCTCCAGCCAGGTCTCGACGGGGTCTTTCTCCTCGTATTCTTCGTTCATCAACACTCCAGAGGTGGACTAAACGCCGCACCTTTTGATTCCTTCCATTGCCAAAACCGCGATAAACATACCATATCGTCACCGCCCCGTCAATTGTTTTCGCCGCACGACGCAACAGGCGGCGAAAATATTTGTGAAATAGATGCTTGATTTCCATGCGCGGATAGGGTATTCTAATGCCGCTGATTCTTAAGGCAAAAAACAGACGAGCCGAACCGGAGTCGAATATGGCAGAGGAAAACAAATTTGTGTCCTTCGTTTGCGTGTCCTGCAAACAGGAGATCGAAGCAGCGAAGGAAATGATCGGGCAGACCGTGGAATGCCCGTCTTGTGGCGCACGCCTTGTGGTGATGCCCCCCGAACAGGGCCCCACCCAGGCGCAGATGGACGCAATGAAATCACGTACCATCCGCATCGAGCTGTCAGACCTGTGATGGAGCCATGCCTCCGTCCGTACTGATCGTTGCCTCTACGCGCGCTTACGCGGACACGCGGGAGATTCTCCGCATTCAGGACACGGCAGCGGCCCTGCTGGCGGAGGGGTGCGCAGTCGATTTGCTCACGCCCAGGTTGTCGCCGCTGTTCAGGTCGGTTCTCTCCTCCGCTGTGCGCGTGTTCACCGTGCCGCAACTTGTCCCGTTCATGAACGACCCGCCCGCCCGTCCGTCGTTCCGTCGCTTCCTCGTTGGCGTGTTGATGTTTCTACGCGGCGTCGCGCTTGTTTCCCGCAGAGACTACGGGGTCCTACACGGTGTAAACGACGGCGCCTCCGTCGCCCGGGCGATCAGCGGCTTCGCCAAGGCGGGAAAGATACCATTCGTAGTCGAGATGCACCATCCCGTTTCACGACACGCCCTGCGTCGCGCCGCCGCCATAATCCTGCCTGACGAACAGACGTTCGAGCGGCTTCGCAGGCGCATACCTAAGGCGCGCGTAACGGTAATCCCAGACCCTCATGTCGAACTCGTGCCCGACGCCTTCACGTTCGGAGAATTCGCGCAGGCGCTGGCACACGTCTATGCATACGTGCAATGTCCCAAGGAACGCTGACACATGAAGCAGAAAAAACACGCAAAGGCAAAAACAAAACCCAAGGCCAAATCTAAGAAAGCCGCAGGCAAGGCGCGCTTCGCCGCGCGCATGGCCTCCACCGCCATGTTCCTCGCGCTCGCCGCCTGCTGCGCCGTCGGCAACTGGTACGTGCACCACCCGCGCGAATGGCTTGAGGAGCACGACGCATTCTACACCGCCCCGCTCCGGTATTTCGGAGATCGCACCGCGTTCCTCACGGACGCGATCGGGTGGACCGGGCACGACACCGTTTACGACTCGGACGACCCCGCCCCCACCAACCAGGTGTTCTTCGCCGGCGCGCCCGAACACGCAGGCGCACCCGCTCCAAACGACATCGTGACCCTTCAGCGCGGCGAGTTCGCGATAGGATGGTCGCCATCACTGCGCCATCCCGTGTGGGCCGCATACCACGTGGTGAAGGATGCCAAGTTCGACTCGCTAAAACGCCCCGGTTTCCAGAAGGATAGAAGCGTCGCGTCATCTCCCGCCGCCGCAGACTACGAACGCTCCGGCTACGACCGCGGGCACATGGTGCCGAACCGCGCCATCGTCACGCGCTACGGCCCCGACGAACAGCAGAAGACCTTCTTGATGACGAACATCGCCCCGCAGCGTCCCGCGCTAAACCGCGGCCCGTGGCGCGAACTGGAACAGTTCATAACCGACCTCTGGACTGCACGCTACGGCGAAATATGGGTAATCGTCGGCGCAGTGTCGCCCGCCGCCGCCAGCGATCGCACGCGCATCGAGAAAGGTGCAATCGACGTGCCAACGCATTATTACATGCTCATCGCGGCGCAGGACAACGACGGCGTGCGCACGCTCGCCATGCTGCTGCCACAGTCCGCACAGGTCGGCGACTTCCCCGTCCACTCAATCGTCACGATCAACGAGCTTGAGGCCGCAACGGGGCTTACCTTCTTCCCGGACATGCCAAAGTTCCTCTCGCGTCCGATGAAGGCCGACCGTCCCACGCGCCTCTGGCCCGTGCGCATTCGCGACCTCGTGAAGCTCATCCTAGTCCGCTTCACGTAAGTTCCTCGCCTATGACCACCCCTGCTCGGTTCTTGCACGCAACCAAATTGCCAGTTCGCTATGACAGCGGTGTTTCCGGGGCATCGTCATCTGGAAACGGCCTATAAATGCGGTGGGAAATTACGAAGATGCGCCCCTGACCAGGGGAATGCAC
>Ga0310694_10002907_pt1 | contig 17077 bp, 18 predicted proteins | sample 174DNAGHGhighgp2_FD_203884 | JGI IMG/M metagenome (GOLD analysis project Ga0310694, IMG submission 203884) | Sheep rumen microbial communities from Palmerston North, Manawatu-Wanganui, New Zealand - 1742 DNA GHGhigh gp2 (v2) (version 2) | ecosystem: Host-associated > Mammals > Digestive system... | reverse complement strand
CCCTTCCGCAAGAAGGGCCGCGAAGTCACCATCTGCCCTCCGAACGTCCCTTGAGGCGCCCCGCTCGCCCCCGCGGCCCCTGGCGGAGCGCCCCTGAAAGCGGGCTTGGCCGGTCCGCACGGCCTTGCCTAGCAGGGACAATTTCAGTAAACAGACAAGACGGTTCATCTTGATCTCGCCCCCCAGCCGGGGCAAAAAGGGACACATCCTATGCAGACTACAGAGTATATTTGGTTTGACGGCAAAATGGTGCCCTGGGACCAGGCCCAGGTTCACGTGCTTACCCACGCCCTCCACTACGGCGACTCCGTCTTCGAAGGCATCCGCGCCTACGACTGCGGCGCCAAGGGCTCCGCGGTCTTCCGCCTCAAGGAGCACGCGCAGCGCCTCGTGAACTCCGCGAAAATTCTGCGCATGAAAATGCCCTACACGGCCGAGCAGATCAGCGACGCCGTCATTGAAACCCTCAAGGCCAACAAGATGAAGGCGGCCTACATCCGCCCGCTCACCTTCGTGGGCTACAAGGAAATGGGCGTGTATCCGGGCGCCAACCCTGTCCAGACCATCATCGCCTGCTGGCCCTGGGGCGCCTACCTCGGCCCCGAAGCGCTGGAGAAGGGCATCCGCATCCGCACCAGCTCCTTCAACCGCCTCCATCCCAACACCCTGATGAGCAAGGCGAAGGCCGGCGGAAACTACGTCAACTCCATCCTCGCCAAGGTCGAGGCCGTCGAGGACGGCTACGACGAAGCCGTCATGCTCGACACGACGGGCCTCGTCTCCGAAGCCACGGGCGAAAACATCTTCATCGTGAAGGACAAGGTTCTGCGCACGCCTCCGCTGACCACCATGCTGGGCGGCATTACGCGCCTGTCCATCATCAAGCTGGCCCGCGACCTCGGCTACACCGTCGAGGAGCAGGACTTCTCCCGCGACGAGCTCTACATCGCCGACGAAGCCTTCTTCACCGGCACCGCGGCCGAGATGACCCCCATCCGCGAAGTGGACCGCCGCGTCATCGGCGAAGGCCATGCCGGCCCGGTGACCAAGCACCTCCAGCAGGAGTTCTTCAAGGTCGTCCACGGCGAGAATCCGGCCTACGCCGACTGGCTCGCCACCTACACCGTCTAGCGCGGCATCCGGAACTTCAGGGCACGCCCTTTCCCTCCAGGGAGGGGGCGTGCCCTTTTCGCCCCCCTTTTGGCAGCAAGCGCATGAAGCACACCTCCCTCGCGGCCCGCTACAGGCCGCAGACCTTTGCCGACGTCGCCGGCCAGGACATGATCAAGGCCGTCCTTTCCAAGGCCTCGGCCGAAGACCGCATCGCGGCCGGCTACCTGCTCTGCGGCACGCGCGGCGTGGGCAAGACCACCATCGCCCGCATCTTCTCCAAGGCGCTCAACTGCGAGCACGCACCCTGCGCCGAGCCCTGCAACGAATGCGGCTCCTGCCGGAAAATCACCCAGGGCATCCATCCCGACGTGGTCGAGATCGACGGCGCCTCCAACAACTCCGTCGAAGACGCCAGGGCCCTCAGGGAAAACATCGGCTACGCCCCCATGGAGGGGCGCTACAAGATTTTCATCATCGACGAAGCGCACATGCTTTCCAAGAATGCCTTCAACGCCCTGCTCAAGACGCTGGAGGAGCCGCCCAAGCACGTGACCTTCATCTTCGCGACAACCGAGGTGCACCGCTTCCCGGCCACCATCCTCAGCCGCTGCCAGGTCTTCTCCTTCCATCACCTCCCCGAGGAGGCGCTGGCAAAGCACCTCTCCAAGGTGCTGACCAGCGAGAACATCCCCTTCGAAGAGGGCGCCGTCAGGCTCATCGCCCGCCGCGGCGCCGGCTCCGTGCGCGACAGCATGTCGCTGCTCGATCAGACCCTCGCCTACGGGCCGGAGAAGCTCACGGCCGAGGTGGTGCGCGAAATCCTCGGACTTGCCGGCCTCGACGCCCTGCGCATGCTCTTCGGCGCCCTGGCCGCGCACGACTGCGCCAAGACCGCCGCCTTCTGCCGCGATCTGGCCAGCAAGGAAGTCGATATCGGCTTCTTCCTCACCGAGCTGGCCGGCAACCTGCGCTCCCTCTTTCTCATGGCCGAGTGCGGCCGGGACAGCCTCGCCATCCTCGGCGCAGCCCAGGACGAACTGGACTTCTGGGCCGAAACTGCGCCCCAGTTCACCTCCGGCTACCTCCATGCGGCCTGGCAGATGGTGCTCGAGTCCCAGCGCAGCATCACCACGAGCCAGGAGCCTGCCGCCGCGCTGGAGCTGCTCCTCGTCAACCTGGCGCTCCTGCCCAAGCTTCTGCCGGCGCTCGCAGCCGACAAGGCCCTGGCCCAGGCGCCGGGAGGAGGCGCCCAGCCGCGCCCTACGCAGGCGCCAGCCGGCCAGTAGCCCAACGCCCCGGTCTGGCGCAGAATCCCGCTCCCGCTCCGGCCCCAGCGCCGGTCCAGCCAGCCCCGGGGCAGGCAGCGACGGTCCAGGTCCCGCAGAACCCGGCAGAACCGCCTCAGCAGCCCCAGGCCGAGCCCGCTCCCGCGCCGGCCAAGCCCGAGGCGGAACAGCTTTCCTCTGCTTCGGCGCAGCCCCAGCCTGCGCCGATCCAGCCAGCGCCAGCACCGGCGCCTGACGCTCCGGCCAAGCCGGCTCCCGAAGCAGTTCCTCACGACGGCCCCCCGCCCTTTCAGGACGTGCCCTGCGAAACCCACCCTGTCAGCGGCGCAGGCACGGAGGACTTCAGCTGGCAGTCCTTCTGCACCTATCTGGAGGAGGGCTACAAGGGGCCTGCACCGGCCCGCCGCCTGCTCGACGGCGCCGCCCCCGCGTCCTTCCAGGAGGGGCTGCTTGTGCTGGCCCTCCCCACGTGGGCCCAGCGCATGGCGCTGGAGCGCGAGAAGGACATGCTGGAAGAGGCGCTTTCCTGCTTTCTCGGGCAGCGGACGCGCGTAGAGCTGGATCTGTCCGAGGAAGCCAAAAACCGCCCTGCCGCCGGCCAGGCACTGCCGCCGGCCGTCAGGCCTGAACTACAGCACTGCTTCGAGATACTGAGAGCCCACGTCATGGGCATCATTCCCAAGAGCAGCATTATCCAGGAAAAGCCGAAAAAGCGCAGGGGCAGGCCCGCCTCGTCCTAGCGGACAGGCGCCTTCCGCCAGGCGCGCAACATCATTTGGAGGAGTATACATGCGCAACATGAACGACATCCTGCGCCAGGCGCAGGTCATGCAGCACAAAATCGCCAAGCTTCAGCAGGACGCAGCGAGCAAGACCTTCGAGGCCACCAGCGGCGGCGGCATGGTCACGGCCGTCGTCACCGGCAAGCAGGAGCTCAAGACCCTGACCATCGACCCCAAGGCCATGGAGGGCGGCGACGTCGAAATGCTGCAGGACCTCGTCATCGCGGCCGTCAACGAAGCCAACCGCATCGCCCGCGAATCGCTGGAGCGCGAGATGTCCAACATCTCCGGCGGCATCCGCCTGCCCGGCGTCTTCTAGGCTGGCATGAATCCGAAGATTCCGGCCCCGCTCAGCGACCTGGCGGCACAGCTTGGCAAGCTCCCCGGCATGGGCCCCAAGTCCGCCATGCGCATCGTCATGACGCTGCTGGCCTGGCCAGAGGAGCGCACGCGCCAGCTTGGCCAGAGCATCTCGGAGCTGCGCGACAGGCTGCACATCTGCAGCCGCTGCGGCGGCCTCGCCACGTCCGAGGTCTGCGCCGTGTGCGCCGATCCGGAGCGCACCCAGGAGACGCTCTGCCTTGTCGCCGACTGGGACAGCATGATGACGCTGGACAGCGGCGGCTTCTACCGGGGCCAGTACCTCATCCTGGGCGGCCTGCTCAATCCCTTGGAGCACAGGGATTCCAGCAGCCTCCACATAGGACGCCTGGAGCGCCGCCTGCAGGAGGGCGTGGTCAAGGAGCTCATCTTCGCGCTCGGCGCCACGGTCGAGGCGGACAACACCGCCGTCTACCTGAGCGACCTCATGCGCGCCAAGTATCCCGCCATCGGCGTCAGCCGCCTGGCCCAGGGCATTCCCCTTGGCGGCGAGGTGAAGCACATGGATGCCGAGACCCTCAGACAGTCGCTGAAGTACCGCCAGCGCTTCTCCGGATAGCGCAGGACGAAGGCTCCGCAAGCCACAGGACACATCCCGAAGGGGCGGCATCTGCCAAAGATGCCGCCCCTTTCCCGTTGCCCTGCCTCCAGGACAGCGGGCCAAAAGCGAGGGGCGCCCCGCAATGCTGCAGGACGCCCCCGCGTCAGGAAACGGCAGGCAAAGGCACCGCTACAGGCTGGGCGATCCTATGCCGGGCAGGGCGCGCTCGAAGGCCGCGCCCATCTGGAAGAGGTCCGCCTCGCCGAACTCCCGGCCGATGAGCTGGAAGCCCACGGGCATGCCGTCGCCGTCCAGGGCAGCCGGCATGGCGAGGCTCGGCAGGCCGGCCAGGTTGACCGGGCAGGTGTAGGCGTCCATGAGGAAGAGCTGGAGCGGATCCTGGGCGTGCTGGCCTATGGGCCAGGCCGCCACCGGAGAAACGGGCGCCAGCAGGCAGTCCACGCCGGCAAGGGCCTGGCGCAGCTCGTCGCGGATGAGGCGGCGCACCTGGGCCGCCTTGCGGTAGTAGGCATCGTAGTAGCCGGAAGAGAGGACGTAGGTGCCAAGCAGGATGCGGCGCTTCACCTCGTCGCCAAAGCCCTCCTTGCGGGAGAGGGTGTAGAGTTCCTGCAGGTCCTTGGGATCCGCCGTGCGGTGGCCGTAGCGCACGCCGTCGAAGCGGGCGAGGTTGGAGCTCGCCTCGGCCATGGCGACGATGTAGTAGGTGGCGATGGCTGCCTCGGAGTGCGGCAGGCTCAGCTCGACGAGCTCGGCACCCTCCTGCCTGGCGCAGGCGGCAACGCCGTCGATGGCCTTGCGCACGCCGTCGGAGAGGCCTTCGCCGAAGTACTCGCGGGGCATGCCGATGCGTCGGCCCTTGAGCGAAGCCTGGGCAAGGCCGGCCTCGTAGCAGGGGACGGGATCGGGCGAGCAGGTGGAGTCCCTGCCGTCGTGGCCGGCGATGACGGAGAGCACGCGGGCGCAGTCCTCGACGCTTCTGGCCATGGGGCCTATCTGGTCGAGGGAAGAGCCGTAGGCGATGAGGCCGTAGCGCGACACCCTGCCATAGGTGGGCTTGATGCCGACGCAGCCGCAGAAGGAGGCGGGCTGGCGTATGGAGCCGCCGGTGTCGGAGCCGAGCGAGGCAAAGCACTGCCCGGCAGCCACGCTGCAGGCCGAGCCGCCGGAGGAGCCTCCGGGCACGCGGCCGAGATTCCACGGGTTGTGCGTGGTCTGGTAGGCGGAGTTCTCCGTGGTGGATCCCATGGCGAACTCGTCCATGTTGTTCTTGCCGAGGATGACGGCGCCGGCCTCGCGCAGGCGCTGCACCGCGTAGGCATCGTACATGGACTGGAAGCCCTCGAGGATTTTCGAGGCCGCCGTCGAGGGCATGCCCCGGGTCACCAGCGCGTCCTTCACGGTCACGGGCACGCCCCAGAGCGGCTTTTCCGCCTCGGGGCCCTTGGCGTCCATGGCTCTGGCCTGGGCCAGCGCGCCTTCCCTGTCGACGTGGAGCATGGCGCGCAGCCTGGGCTCGGTCGCTTCCATGCGGTCAAGGCAGGCACCGGCGACTTCGGCGACACTGATCTTTTTTTCCTTCAGGGCCGCCGCAAGGCTCGCCAGGGTCATATCGAGAATGTCAGACATAGCAATCGCACCTTCACTGCAAAAAGAGGCAAACGGGAGGAAGCCCTACACTATCCTCGGCACGATGAAGTACTCGTCGCTGCCGTCGGGGGCGTTCCTGAGCATGTCGGCGCGTTCGCGCCTGTTCTCGGCGACGTCCTCGCGCATGGTCGGGGCGTGGATGACGGGGCTGTAGAGCGGCTCCACGGCGGAGGTGTCCACTTTGCCGAGTATGTCCATGTAGCTCAGGATGTCGCTCAGCTGGCCGGTGAAGCGCGCGATCTCGTCCTCATCGACGGTCAGGCGCGAGAGCTGGGCCATATGCAGGACGTCCTCTCTGGTGACGGTTTTCGTTGAAGCCATGAAGCGTTCCTTTCTACTGCTGCTGCGGAGTGGGCAGGCTCAGTTTGTATGAAGTGTGGCGCCGGCTCGGCATGACGGTCTGCTGCGCAGGCGGGGTCTGGACCTGCGGAGCCTGCGCCGCCGCGGGCGCCGGCGAGGCGCCGCCGGCATCGGGCGCGGCGGGAGCGTCGTCGGGCTGGAGATTGCGGGGCAGAGGCGCCGCGGGCTTGGAGGGATCGATAAGACGGGCCGCAGACGCCGCGCCGGGAGAGGCTGGCTGGCCTGCGGGCGCAGGCGCGAGCCCAGGCGCAGGCGCGAGTCCAGGCGCAGGCGCAGGCGGAATCGCCTGGGGGTTGAGCTTGATGGCGTCGCGCTTGGCCTTGAGGGAGGCCTGGTTGACAAGCACGGCCCCCTGCGTGCCGGGCTGGAGCATGAAGAGCCTCTGGTGGGCGCGGCCGTTGGCGTCGTAGGAGATGGGCGCCTGGGCGAAGTTCATCTTGGCGGCAGCCGGGATGTACTTGTTGGCCGTGGCCGCAGGATAGCTGCGCTCGAAGTTCAGGCGGCAGGCAAAGCGCACGAAGTCGTAGCCGAGCGCGTGCCAGGCATCGTAGCTTCCGCTGTTGAAGGGCGCGGGCGCAACGGTGCGGGAGAAGCTGCTCGGGAACACCGCCAGGGGATAGCTGGCGGCGCTGGCAAGGGGCCGGGCGTTGAGGAAGCCGTTCCAGATCATGGTGCCGACCATGTAGGCGCTCGGGGCGCCGGCATTGGCGAGGGAGCGCTTGAGCATGTCGATCTGCTTCCAGGAGTCCGTCAGGAAGACGGCCTCGATCTCGCCGCCAGAGCCCACGAGGAGCTTGGCCGCGCCGTCGGCCTGGCCGCTGTAGGCGGAGCGCGCGAGCACGATGCCCTTGCCGGCGAGCTTTTCTTCCAGAAGGCCCGTCATGCGCAGGCTGAACTTGTCGTTGGGATAGAGGGCGCCGACGCTGCGGCAGCCAAGGTCGTCCGCAAGCAGCCTGACCACGGCGTCGGCCTGGTCTTCGGCGCTGGCGAAGAAGCGCCAGGCATCGGCGCCTTCCGTGCCGGCTGGAAGCTTGCCAAGGAAGGCGAAGACGTTGCGCTCGCGGGTCAGGCCCGAAGAGAGCGCCTGCTTGAACACCTCAGGCTGCAGGAAGCCGCCGACCACGGCGAATTCCTTGGGCAGAGCCCGCACCTGCTCCACCCAGCCGGGCTGGGTGTAGATGACTTTGACGTGGACCGTGGCGCCGTTTCTGCTGAAGCTCGATTTGGCCAGCTGGGCGCCATTCTCGATCTTCTTGGAAATGGGGGCGAAGTTGCCGGTGTTGGGCAGCACGAGCACAACGCAGGGACCGGGCGTGAGGCCGGGCGTGCGCGGGGACTTGTCGGTGCCGAGGCCAGGCAGGGCGCAGCCCGCCAGGCAGGCGGACAGGCAGAGCAGGGCCACGAGGGCAATGAAGCGGGAAAAGCTGCGAATGGTAGGCACGGCAGGAACTCCCTTCGGTAGAATTAGGATTGCGCGCCCCAAGTCGCCGAAGGGCGCAGGACGTACAGGCGCATGTTGTAATAGAAAACAGGGAGCCGGTCAAAAAACGGCTCCCTGCCCGGGATGCAGAAAGGCGGGCGCGGATACGCTACCAGATTCCTTCCGGCACGACGCGCTGCCCCTCGATTGCGTCGCAAACCTGCTTGAGCCTGCGGCCGTAGAAATCGGACAGCTCCACCTTCGATGCCGCGTAGTCGCGCAACATCAGGCCCACCCGGTTCCAGTAGGCGTAGAACACGTCGAAGCTCTTGCCCGAGGCCTCGAAGCGCTCCTTGAATTCCTTCAGCATCAGGAGCGCGTCCATCTCCGCCTCCTTGTGGAACCATAAGAAGAAGTCGCCTTTCGCAATGTCGTCCCGCAGCCCAAAGGCCATAACGAGCGTCGAGACGGCTTCCCCCGCGATCTGGTGGAGCATGTCGGCAAAGGCTGGCCGCAGCTTCATCAAGGACTCCAGCAGCTGCCGGCAGGCGACGAGCTCCTCGTTGAGAAAGGCCACCCGCATGGCCTTGGGTTCCGGCACGAAGGCAGGCAGGCCGCACTGCTCGTTCGTTGCGTCGGTGTAGGCACGCAGGACGTCGGGCATCTGGGGATAGCGCGAGGTCAGCTCGCGGAGCCTGCGGTAGGCATCGACGAAGGCGGGCTCCGCCTTGGCCATCGCCTTCTCTGCCACCTGTCCGGCAAGCTTCTCCCAGTCAACGTCCCTGTAGAGTGCGGCCTCGTCTGCGGGCAGATGCTCAGCCAGCCACCCGTAGACGGCCCCGATCGCAATGCCGGGACGGCCCTGCACGCCGAAAACCTCCAGGACGGTGCGGCGGACGGCGTCGGCAAGCTCGGGCAGCTTGCGGTCGCCACAAAACGCGAAGATGGACTCCTCGAAGGCCTGCTTCAGTATGGGGCGGACGTTCCTCCCCCCTTCGTCGGACGCGCGGCGCAAGGCCTCTCCATTATGCGCCGTCCGGTAGTAGGCGCGGTAGACGTCGCGCAGGAACCATGCGGTTGCGCTGTTCGAGCGGACCAGGCAGTTCAGGGCGATGCTGCCCGAACTCCACACGATGCTGTCGGGTTCTTCGCTTATCCTGCGCAGCTCCTCCTTCGACAGCGCCTTGCCGCCCCTCCCGGACGTCTTGGCCTTTTTGGCCTTTTTGGCCTGCTTCTCCACCTTTCTCATGTTTCCTCCACTGCTGTGCCGGGCAGCATGCGGCTATGCCCGGTCCGCCTGAAGCGGTCCTTTTCCGTGAACGCATGCCGCGCCCAGCGCCCTTGAACGCGCAAGGCACGCTGGCGCGGCGGCTACCAGGCACCGTTCGGCACCACGCGCCTGCCTTCGATGAAGTCGTAGAGCTGCTTGATCCTGCGGTGATAGAAATCGACGGCCGCCCCCGCCGTGAAGCTGCGCAGCATGAGGCCCACCCGGTTCCAGTAGGCGATAAACACGTCAAAGCCCCTGCCCGCCGCTTCGTAGCGTGCGGCAAACTCCTCCAGCATCAGGACCACATCTGTCTCTGCCTCTTTCAGGAACCAGAGCGCGAAGTCGCCAGACCACAGCTCCTCCATGTCGACAAGCGGCACCGTGTAGTTCGCGACGGCTTTCCCCACCATGTTGTGGAGCATGTCGGCAAAGTCCTGGCGCAGCTTCACGCAGGACGCCAGCAGCTGCGTGCAGCGGTCTTGCTCCCGGCTGAGGAAGGACATGCGCCCGGCATCGTGTGCCGGCACGAAGGAGGGCAGTCCGCACGCCTCGCTGGACGCATCGGTCACGGCAAGATCGAGCTGGGGAACCGCAGGATAGCGGGCCGTCAGATCGCGGAGCCTGCGGTAGGCATCGACAAAGGCAGGCTTCGCCTTGGCAAGGGCCTGCTCCGCAATCTGCCCTGCCAGCGCCTCCCAGTCGACGTCCCTGAAGGGCGCGGCCCTATCTTCAGGCAGATGCTCCGCAAGCCACCCGTAGACAACGCTGACCGCAATGCCGGGCCGTCCCCGCAGGCCAAATGCCTGCAGGACGGTGTCGCGGACGGCATCGGCCAGCTCCGGCAGCGCGCGGCCCTCGCCGCTAAAGGCAAAGAGCGAGTCGCTGAAGATCTGGACCGTGAGCCACTTCGCCTGTTCTTCCGTCACCGTCCCGGTCTCGCTGTGTATCGCGCTGTGGTCGTGCATCGTCCGGTAGTAGGCGCCGTAGACGTCGCGCATGAACCATGCCGTCGCCGCGGCCGACCGGATGCAGCAGTCCTCGGCGAGGCTGGCCGGAGACCAGACCAAGGCGTCGGGGTCGTTCCAGAGTTCGCGCAGATCCTCCTCGGTCATCGGGGGCTTGGGCGCCGCGCACCAGGACGGCACGTGGCCCGCCTTCCGTGCCTTTGCCGCCTTCTTGGCCTTCTTGGCCTTCTTGTCCAGTTTTCTCATCTGCCACACTCCTTGACTGAGCCTGCACGCCGCGACGCTCCAGACCTACTGGGGCACGCGGCGCTGCTCGATGTAGGCTGCCGCGCGCTCAAGCTGCGCCTTGAAGCCGGCGGTCAGACGATCGCTGATGTCGAATCCGCTCAGCATGAAGCGGACATGGAAACTATACTTGTCCCAGATGCCCCAGCTCTGCCCCGAAGCAGCGAGACGCTGGTCGAACTCTGCCAGATAGGCATCGCAGTCGGCCTCGGCTTCGGCATGCTCCCAGGCGACAAGCGCCCGGCCGACCGGCGTGCTCTGGACGAAATAGGGAGACAGCACCTCGCCTGCCTGCCCCACCATGGGATAGATCGCCTCGTGAATCGCTTTGCGCAGGGCGTCGGCAAGGGGCTTGCGCTTCTTCAGCACCTTCTCCATGCACATAAAGCTCTCCATGACTGCCTTCAAGACATGCCGCATCCTGTCTTCAGGCGCACTGGGAGCCGTGCGGGGGAAAGCCGGGCTGGCAAAGGACTCCACCGAGAACCGTCCCCTGCTGTCGAGCAGGAAGCTGTAGTCCTGCGTCAGTTCGCGCAGGCGGGCGTAGGTCTTCACCAGCGAGCGCTCCGCACTGGCTGCGATGCGCCGCGCCATCCCGCTGGACAGCGTCTCCCAGTCGACGTCCTTGAAGGACGCGGCCTCGGCAGGCGGAAGCGCAGCCTCCAGACGCCGGTACAGGCCGTAGGGGAAATGCCGGGCCGTCCCTGCAGGCCAAGGCTTTGCCGGACAGCTTCGCAGAGCCTATCCTCCAGCGAAGGCAGGGGGCGGTCCTTGAAGGCGCACAGCGTGTTCCGCAGAAAAAGCTCCATGGACGCCGCAATCTTCGCCGGAGCGACACCCGGGCTGCCAAACTGATCCAGCCCTGCCAGCATACGCGACCTTGCGGCGTTGTAGACGCCGGAGAGGCCGGTGAACAGCCGGGAAACGCCTCCGCTCGTCCGCACGAAGACATCGCTGAGCATCGCGTCCAGCGTATCCAGCGTTGCCGGGGGAAGCGCCTTGCCTGTCTCCTTTTTCAGATCGGGGTTCTGCGTCTGCTTCTTTTTCTTCGCCATATTGCATCCTTGTCGCCGAGTTCTGGCATGCCGCGCCGCAGAGCCGAAACGGGTACGGCGAGGCACATGCCCCGATGCTAGCTTTTCTGGCCGGCCTTGCCGTCCTTGCCGGACTGGGCATCTTGGGGTTCCTGAGCATCCTGGGCATCCTGACTGTCCAGAGACTCGCCGTCCTCCCAGATGTCGTCATCGTCTTCGTCATCGTCGCCGACGAACTGGCTTTCGCCCTCCTCGCCGTAGTAGTACTGCTTGGGGCTTTGGCCAAAACTCTCCACGATGCGGGGATAGCTGCCGCCCTCGACAACCGGCGCCTTCAGCTTGGCAACGCTGATCTTGTGCCACCAGTCGTCCCCGAAGTCGTAGAGATAGTGGAAGACCATCCTCGGCCTGAGCCCAATCTGCTCCAGCGACACCCCCGCCCCTGCGGGCGTGTCGCCGTCATCGTCATCGCTCCCTCCGAAATCGCTGCCGCCAAAGCACAGCGCATTCCGGTCGTAGGGGCGCTTCGCGCCGAAAAGGAACTCCCACCTGTGGAAGTCCATCTCCCGATCGAAAGCCCGCTCGATGCACCGCGACAGATCCGCCAGCGTCTGGCGCGGAAGCACGTCGATGACGCGCACGATGTCGAGGCTCTTGAAGGAATAGCCTCTGCCAGAGAGCACCTGCACCTTGAGACGGATGCAGGACGTGTCAGCATGTGTCGCCAGGTCCAATTTCTCTCCTCCTGCCGGGCGGCATGAACAGGCCGCGCCTTGCTGTTCCGGCAAGCTGCCGGGTTCGGAACCAATCCTGGCCTTTACCATCTCGAGGCCAAAGCCGGAAGAGCGGAGGCGCACCTCCGCGCACCTGCCCCGGCCCAGGAGCAATGGCAGACTGAACAGGCTGCATGGCACGAAATACTCCCAGGCGTGCGGAGAACCGAGGGGGAAGGCTCAGCGCTTAGCTCAGCACGGCTTGCTCGGCAGGCAGACGAAGCGGGCGGGGAGCGGCCAGCGCGGAGGCAAAGAGCCCCGTGTCCAGGGTGGGCTCGTTTCACGTGCAACGCGGATCCCCTGCGGATTCTGTGATGAAATCACGAGGGTGTGCGACAAGGGGCAAGTGTGTTCAGGAAGCTGCTGAACGCCTCCCTGCCGGATGTCCAAGGTCTCCGGGGCCGCGCAGGTCCAGCTGTCTGCCGACGGCGACTATGCCTCGCCGCCCTCCAGCAGTGCAGGACTTCGTCTTCGTCGTCCTCGTCATCGTCGTAGACGGGATACTGCTCCGGGCTTTTGCCGATGCGCTCCACGATGCGCGGATACTCGGCCCCTTCCGCCAGCGGCGCCTTCAGCTTGACCACGCTGATCTTGTACCACCAGCTGTCGCCGAAATCGAAGACATAGTAGAAGGTCTTTCTCGGCCTGAGCTTGAGGTCCTCCAGCGTCACCTCCCAGGCAATGCGCTCGACGTCGCCATAGTCGCCCATCTCGCCGCAGGTAATGCGCCCGGTTCGGACATACGGGCGTCTCGGGCCGACGTAGAACTCCCACAAATGGTCATTGTCCATATCAAACGCGCGCCCTATCCAGTAGTGCAGATCATCCAGGGTAAAGTGGCTCACTTGGCAAGACAAAAATCCGAGACTTTTTTAAGGCGCTCAGCTGCCCATTGGCCTGGGCAGACAAGTCCTTCCTTGAGTCGAGACTGTCCGCTGAACTGATGCCAAAACAGATCGTTCTCTCCTTCCTTTTTTTGGGGGAAAGATGGCCAAAAGCCTTTTCCTGGTGAACGCCGAACACAAGGCGTTCTGGGACGGTGAGGACAGGCCGTTTTTCATGACGATGAGCTGATTCAGGCCTGTACTTTGGCTGTGGCGAAGCGAGGAGAAGCACAGATGAGGCCCGAAGCCGAGGCGCAGAAGAAAGCCCCCGCCTTGAGACAGGGGCTTTCAGCATGGGGATAGAGCGGGCAACGCCCAGCCGGTTTCGCTAGAAGGAGTATGCGAAGATCAGCTGGGCCTTCCAGGCATCCTGCTTGGTGTAGGCGCTGTGCATGCTCCCCTTCTTCCAGGTGTCGTGGTCGATCATGTTCACGACGTAGCCGAGTTCGAAGTTGATCTCGAAGTTCTCATACATCTTGTAGGAACCCCAGTCCCAGGCCGTGGTGGACGAGGCGTACTTGGCCATCTTGGGGCTGTTGGTGCCGCCCCACAGGGCCACGCGGAAGGTGTGCTTGAGATCTTCAAGGAAGCTCATGTCGCGGACCTGAAGGCCGATGCCCCAGGTGCCGGTGTAGCTGAGGTTGCGGTCATACAGGGAGTCGTGGGAAGACCAGCCAAGGTTGCCGTCGCCCATGAAGGAGGTCATGTTGCCCATGGCGGACTGGACGGGCATGCGCTCGGAGCCGTTCTTCGGATTGCTGTCGTCGCCGGAGGCGTACCAGCCGAAGATGCCGGGAACGCCCCAGTCCATCTTGTACTCGACAAGGGCCTTGGCCAGCCAGCCTTCGCGACGGGTGTCGAAGCGCTTGCGAATGCCGTCGCTGTTTTCGATCCAGCCGCGGCCCTGGCTCTGCGCGTAGCCGTAGTTGAAGTCGAACTCGACGTTGAGGGGATCCCAGAGGGAGAGCTTGACCGGCAGACCGGCCCAGAAGGCCAAGGTGTTGGCCTTGGACCGGCCCCAGGTGCCGTCGCCGGCGCCATGGTTCCAGCGGTAGGAACCGTAGTTGGAGAGGAAGTTGGCCTGGCCGATGCCGATGTTGCGCAGGGCGTTCTGGCCGAAGAGCACGAGCGAGACCCAGGGGGTGACGCTGACGCCGTCGAAGGTCATGGGCGCGGCCAGGGCAAAGATGTCGACGTTGTCAAGGTAGCCATCCTTGTCGTTGCCAGTGTTCTTGGCGCCAGTCGAGGTGTAGTTGTCGTTCAGGGGACGCACCCAGGCTGCGAGCAGACCAATGTTTTCGGTGACGGGGCCGTGCACGATGATGCCCGCGGCATCGTCGTCCATGACGGCAGAGCCGCCGGCTGCGCTGGGCAGGGCCACGTTCTGGATGCCCATGCGGACCTTCCAGTCGGTCTCGGGAATGGTCCAGTCAAGGTAGGCGTTCTTGACTTCAACGATCTTGCCGTCTGCGCCGAGGGCGCCGCCTTCGTTCGCCTTGCCCCAGTGCTGGTCGCCGATTTCAAAGTACACGGTGCCAGAGAGGTATTCCGAAGCCACGGCGTCCATCTGGAGGCGGACGCGCTGGGCCGCGGAAAACTTGTCTTCATGGTCGACGCGCTGGCCGGCAACGCTCCTCAGGAAGCTGCCCTGGCCAAGGCTGAACCCCATGAGCCACTGGCCCTTGGCCTTAAAGTCGATAGCCTGAGCAGACTGCGCACAGGCAAGCAGTCCTGCCGCCAGGACGAGCGTCATCATCTTCTTCATTTGTAGAACCTCAAATGATTTGTGCCGCAAACAATTTGAGGCCCCTTCCTGTTGACCTTGACCTTAACTGCAAAGACGCTCCCATGGCAAGCAAAAGTTTAAAAATTTATACCCTAGTCAGGGCAGGGAACTAGCCATCCAGCCCGTGCCGGGAGCCTTGCTAAAGCCAATCCTGGTTTTCATGGTCGGTGGCGGAAGTCACGCCTTCCATGGCGGGTTGTCATGAAGAAGGGGCACGGCCTAGCTCAAAAAGCCATAAGAAAAGCCCCGCAAGGACTGGCTGAAGGAACTCGCCGGCCGAGGGGCGGACATGGTCGTCGGCACGGGCATGCCACTGCGCGCGGCGAAAGAGACGATCTGTAGTACGCCTCAGTGCTGGCCTACGAACGCCGGGGCAACGCCTTCTGGCGCATCGACTCCTCTTGCGTGCCCGTACACTATTCGGGAACGGGCGGCATCTTTGCGTGCGTGCTCACGGGAAGCCTGCTCGCCGGCGAGTCCGTAGCCGTCTCCCTCGACAAGGCGGAGCATTTCTGCACCCTGCTTGCGTGCACCACCTTCGGCCAGGGAATGTCCGCCTGGCAGGGCGCGGTGCTGGAGCGCTAGTGGGACGCGCAACGTCCCGGCCACCGTCGGCGCCATTTCCAGCGCCATCGAAGCCCAGTTCCCCCGATGCCTTCCGGATGTTGTGCCCGCTGTGCGCAAAGATGCCGAGGAGGATCTGTCGGAAAGCTTCAGGCACCGTCTTGTCCAGATAGAAGCGCATAATCCAGCCGGGGCAGTGCTCCTTGCGACAAGGACGTTGTAGAGGGCGTTGAGAAGGTAGCGGTGGTTGGCGCGGAAAAGCGAGAAGGAACGCACGGACTTTTCTGCCTGGCTTCGCGCAGAAAGGCCTCAACTCCGGCCCGCTGGTTCATACCGATTCCAGAGGAGGCTTTTAGGACTGCCCAGCCCTTGAACATAAGAGCCCGCGTGCCGACTTACCTAGCCTTCGGCATGTCCTGCAGGCGTCCGCAGGCATGCGCGAGCATGTCGCGGGCATCAGTGTTGTCCGGATTGACGGCAAGCATCCTTTCGGCATAGCTGACTGCTTCCCTGCACTTGTGCAGCTTCGTGTAGCAAACGCACGCATTGCTGGGCATTTCCACATCTCCGGGCCGGCGCTTGAGGATCTCGCGACTCTCGCGACAGAACAGCAGCCCTGCTCGACAATCCCCGTGCATGCGCACGCAACAGGCTGCCTGCTCAAAGCGCTCAACGAACATTCCGGCATCCCGGATGGCCAGTTTCACGGTCTCTTCCAGCCTGCCGGCAAGATGCAGCCTGAGGGCCTCGCGACTCCAGCTGCCAGGAATGCGCATGGCAGAATGGGATCCCGGCGGGCTTGCCGCCGCAGAGCTGATCATTGGCATCTCTCCCCTGCCTGCAGAAATGCGCGACAGACCGCTCGGAAGCAGTGCAACGAGAAGGCTTCGGCAGCGAGCGGAAAAAGGACAGCAAAGCCAACCAGGCACGGCAGGAATCATTTACGCATCCTGAAGGCTGATGCGACAGGGGCTCCCGCATCGTCTTGCCACGGCGCCCAGGCCAAGGCTATCCTGCTCCTGCACCGTACAGGCAAACTCTGGGAGTTCACCACTCATGCTCATCGAAATCTGGTCCGACTTCGGCTGCCCTTTCTGCCACATCGCTGAAAAGCGCCTTGAAAACGCGCTGAAGGCGCTCCATGCGGAGCATCTCTTCACCATCGAACTGAAAAGCTTCGAGCTTGACCCGAGCCCCGTTCCCCAGTCTCCGCCCATAGTGGAGAGCTACATGCGCAAGTACAGCCTGACCGAGGAGAAGGCCCGGAACTGGATCCTCAAGACAAGCAGGACGGCCGCCGGGGAAGGCCTCGACTGGGACTACCTCAACGCCAAGGCCGCCAACACCTTCGACGCCCACCGGCTTGCCAAGTTTGGGGCCAGCAAGGGCGTGAAGGACATGCCGGCCAGGCTCTTCAAGGCCTACTTCAAGGACGGCGCGGACCTCGGCGACAGAAAGACCCTCCAGACCATTGCCGCCGAAGCGGGTCTCGACGTGGACGAAACGGGCGCCATGCTCGACGACGGCGGCTTTGCGGACGCCGTGCTCGCCGACGAGCGCGAGGCTGCGCGCTTCGGCATCCATGCCGTGCCCTACTTCGTCCTCGGGCAGAAGTACGCCTTCTCAGGCGCCGTCCCCCTGGAGACCTTCATCGACATCCTCAAGGAAGTCATGGCCAAGGAGCATCTCCAGCCCCTGAACCTGGCCGGAGGCGCCGTCTGCGGTCCCGACGGCTGCTCCCTTTCCTAAGCCATCCTTTTCCTCGCTCGCATGACCTTGTGCGGCGGCGCGGGCATGATGCCTGCACCGCCGCCTGCCGTTTGGAATCCGGCAGCGCTGGCCCGGATGCGCATGAGGGCCTGGAAGTCGCCGATGTCGGCAAGGTTTTCCCTTCTCTCCTGCCGGATGCCGATGATGCAGAAGAGGGCCGGCTCCTTTATCTCGCAGAAGCGACCGCCAAGCCAG
>Ga0310694_10002906_pt1 | contig 17092 bp, 17 predicted proteins | sample 174DNAGHGhighgp2_FD_203884 | JGI IMG/M metagenome (GOLD analysis project Ga0310694, IMG submission 203884) | Sheep rumen microbial communities from Palmerston North, Manawatu-Wanganui, New Zealand - 1742 DNA GHGhigh gp2 (v2) (version 2) | ecosystem: Host-associated > Mammals > Digestive system... | reverse complement strand
GTAGTCTGTTCCGTCGTGCTGCCTGGCGTCTTGGTGTCGTCGAAGAGTCCGTCGATGTTCAGGTCGATACCCAACTGCCCCACCTTACCGTTATAATAGACGTTGAAAATGTGCTTCTTGATACTTTCGTCCTGCCAGATGTAACTCGCGGACTGCTCTGTCAGGATACCGTTCTCGAACATGTCCGTCAGGTAGTCACCCTTCGTTTCACCGCTGGGCGTGCGGTCGTATTTGTAGTAGGCGCCAAAAGTGTGGTTTTCGTTGACCATATAATTCAACTGCAACTGTGGCGACCATGCGTGCCAAGGATGTCTGATCTCCTGGGTGGAGTGACCCGTCACCTGATTCGGACCAACATAGTAAAGCATATCATTGACCTGTAAACCCTTATAGTGATTATAGGTGCCTACCCAGAACGATCCCGTCACGTCAAGCCCGCCCGTACGGTAGTTAGCGGTGAAATTGTCGTTCAGCGAACCGCCGTACTGGTACATGAACTGCGTGCTGTTCTGGAAACTCAGGCCCTCGCCCTGCGCCTTTTTCAGCGTGATGCGCACGACGGCCTTTACCGAGGCAGCATAGCGGGCTCCAGGGTTCTGCACCACATCTACATGCTGAATCTGGTCGGAGCGCAGACGAGAGAGTTCCTTCATGTCCTGCACCCGTCGGCCGTTGATATACACCTCAGCATCGCCACGTCCCAGCACTTTTACACCGCCGTCGCGCTCAGCCTCAAGCGACGGAATCTTCGAGAGGGCATCTGAGACGGTTCCTGCCTTCTCCAGTATCGTACCGGCAACGGTGGTGCGCATGGCGTCGCCCTTCACATGGGTCTTCGGCAACTGGCCTTTCACCACGACCTCTTTCAGAAGCTGCGTGTCCTCCTTCATCTGGATGGTCAGATCCTGGCCCGCATTTATATATAAAGTCTGATAGCCCACGCTGGTCACCTTGAACAATCCTTCGCTGACTTCCGTCTCAATCTTGAACACGCCGTCCATATCCGTCATCGCGCCCTGCACGAAGGCCGAATCGGGTAGCGACAGCAGCACCACATTCACGAAAGGCATCGGTTCGCCCTTCTCGTCAATCACTCGTCCGCCCCAATTTTGTGTCTTAGCGGTCATTGTCATCGTCATCATCATTGCAGCCATCAAGGCTGCTATCCTAAAAACATTCTTTTTCATATCCTGTATCTATTTTTTCTTTTTACCTTTATATAGTTGACGCTACAAAATTACAGAAAGTTGCAGAATAAGGTTAGTTCTTAATATCCACACCGCCGAAGAAATTGCTGGCAATGATGTGGATGGTTGGGGCCTTCAGGTCAACGGTGTGTGTGGCATGATTGCCCACACCCCCGATGAAACTTTGGCTTTTTACCTCCACATTGACCGTCGTGGGCACCATGAGTTCGATGCCGCCACAGAAGGTGTGGATGTCGATCACCTCGTCTTCAGTAATCACGGCTTCGCGCAGATCCATACGGATGCCACCGCAGAAAGCATCGAGCCGGGCACCGTGGAAGGCCTCACCATGATAGACGTACTCGTCGCCCCCATAGTGCACTGAACAGCAGATGCGTTTGCCATCTTCGCCGATGGGCAGCGGACGCTGCAGCCACTGGTCAGGATCGCGACGATAGCTTTCAACAATCAAGTGTACACCCACCCATAATAATATGAAGATGCAGAAATACATGGCCCACCGACCTTCTGACATCGTTTCAAACCAACTCCAATGGAGTATGCCCCACAACGTAGCTAGCTTCAGCAGACTGGCTACAACAAAAAGGGCGCCGATAACAGTTCTTGGTTTCATATTCATATTCATTTTTCAATTTTTTAAATACTGAATTCATCCTCTTTAGGAAGTTCCTCTATGCTGTCATACTCACTTATTGTATAGGTCTGCCTGAACTGCAGGATTATTTTTTTGCTGCCAATTGCTGCGTTGCATGTAATCAGGTGCGGCTTGCCTATAGAGTCAATCCCGGCTGTGATGTAGGCATCATGAGGCTTATTATCATACGCTGCTAGCTCAATCTGTCCGTTGCATGAAATCATAGTGCTATCGGCATTATACGTCACATCATCCGAGTAGATTCTGGCAACATTGTCGATATTAACAACCAGACCATATCCAAACAAGTACTCTCCTTCTTTTCCATCAGTAGTACGATAATGCGCTGTACGTTTCACGTATTTAGCATACCCTTCCATGACGCTGTCATTATCAAAACACCCATGTATCTTAATATCTCCATTCATAAAGAATCCTTTTTCCGAATAGTCGTAATATTCCACCTCTTCACCCTCATTGGCATCGAGGATGTCGTCACTATCTTCTTTGTCGCACGAAGCTAAAGAACCACAAACAAACATGGCGATAAGAGTCATCCATAAATACTTTTTCATCATTTTTTCTAATCTTTTTGTTAATAACTATTTTCTTGTTCAAATTGTTTGATGCTGCAAAATTACAATGTGTTGCACGCACGTCCAAATATCTGGGATATTCTGCAGGAGTTTGTGACGAATGACTGTTAATCTGGGACGAAATGCAGAAAAAGTGGCGAGCGGCAGCAAATTTTTCACTATTTACTATTCACTTTTCATTAAAAATTAGTACTTTTGCGGCTTGTATGAACAAAGGTCACAAAGAAACCATCAGCATCCGATTCATCAGTACCGCTTTTATGATACTGGCGATTGCAATCTTCAAGCCCTTCGGACTCGAAGCAGGGCAATGGAAGGCCTATCTGCATCTGCTGAGCCTTTTCGCATTAGGCTTGTTCAGTTGTTTCATCACAGAGGTCATTCTGCGATATGTTGTACGCATGCCCCGCTCCTACGAACGTGGCGTCAGCTATATCATCAACCGCAATCTGCGCTTCCAGTTCATCAATACGCCCCTGGTAGCTCTGTTTATCTGTCTGTATCGCCACTTTATGATGAGCATTCTGGTAGAGAGCAATCGGCTCTCGCTGAGCAACTATCTGGAGACGCTGGCCATCATCACCTTCCTCTCCTTCGCCATCGGACTCTATTGGCGCTTCAAGTTCCGCAGCAAGTATCTAGCGATGGAACTGGAAGAGACGCGACTGCTGAATGAGGAGTTGAAGAAGATACAAGAAGAACGTGTTGAAGAATCAAAGGGACAGGCTCAGGATTCGGACGCTTTCGTGAATCACGCAACCTGTCTACCTGACTCTTCCCTTACCCTCACCGGCACAACCAACGAATCCGTGACGCTCCAAATTTCCCACCTATTATATATTGAGGCCGTGGGAAATTACGTCAAAGTCTGCCATCTGCGCAACGAACAAGTACGTACTGATATGCTTCGCGCCACGATGAAGCAAATGGAGGAAACGTTGCATGACTATCCGATGATTGTCCGTTGCCATCGTGCCTTTATGGTTAATCTTGGTCAGGTAGAGCAAATTATCTCACATTCCGGCTCCACCCAACTGCTCATCAAGCGCTGCCACGAATCACTTCCTGTCTCGCGCAGCAATATGGCGCAAGTTCGCGCTGCAATCAAGCAAGGACAGAGTGATGTTTGCATCGACTCTTGATGGATATGGCTATACAAGTGACATACAGGATAGCCAATACCTGAATACACTTGATTTTGGGGGTATAATGACGTAAAATAATACGATTTTCACATTTTCTATCCCCAAAATTAAGAATAAATATGAAAAATGTATGCTCTTTCAAAAAAATTATGTACCTTTGTAACGCAATTCTGAAAAGAGTCGCCCGTAAAGGTGCACTTAGCTGTGCTTAATTGGGAATGTGAGTGAGAATCTCCGACTGTCCCGCAGCAGTGAACTCCGTTATGGCTCCTAAGCATAAACGCCATTGGGTATTTGCCTGAGAAGGCGCTTGGGAGTGGAGGAAAGTCTGAAGACCAGCCTTTTTCGGTTAAATGCTAAACGACCCTCGATGTAAGGGTGTGAGGCGAAACAAATATTTTTGTGGGTAAAATGGATCGAAAAAGACTGTCATGTAGTCTCTTTGCTGATTCTGCACAGACATGTGCACATACGTGTATTATTATATAAGTAGAATGGGGAAACCTGTCGTGAGACAACGTTTCCCCTTTTTAATGAGTATTCAGAACTATAGAGATATGAAACATGAATTCATCCTGGCATTCACAGGTGTCGCCCTGTTTATCAGGTATTATAATCATAAGGCGTAGACTCTGATTCGTTGATGGCAGCATCTACTCACTGCTATAGGTGTGTACACTCGAACCTTGGGCTGATGGCAGATAATTGATGCCCCACCAACACATTTGCAGGAGGACGAAGGAACCGATGAGCATCCAAAGGGCCAGCCGATTGGCTTTTGGCTCTTGGCTCTTGGCTTTTGGCGTCAGGCGGTAGTGGACGTAGACGAGGTAGGCGAGCCAGGTGATGGCGGCCCACGTCTCTTTGGGGTCCCACGACCAGTAGTGACCCCACGCTTCCTTCGCCCATAGTGCGCCAAAGAGCATGCCGATGGTAAGGAAGGCAAGACCTACATAAACGAGGTTATCGGTAATGTCCATTTCAGAGGTGAGAGGTTTCTTCCTAAACAGAAGAAACAACGCCATCACTGCTGCCGCACCAAGCACGGCATAGGCAAACATATAGACGATGACGTGAGGTGCGAACCACGGACTCTGCAGGGCGGGCATCAGCGTCTTGTCGTGTATCTCCGGCTTGAACAGGTTCACACAGATAAACACTAAGGCGAGCACCGTCGAGAACGACAGAATCCATTTGTATTTCCAGCGTGAATAAACGATGAGACCCGCCAACGGCAGGAAGAACGAATACCAGAGTCGCGTCTCGCCCATCGTGCGCAACGGCGGTCGTTCCAGCGAGATCCACATCGAGAGGATGAATGCAAAGAAAACGAGCAAGCCCAAGACGGTTGTCACGTAGGCCAGACCTGTTTTATCCTTCCATGCTGCCCAGGCTCCAACGGCCCAAAGCAGTACCGCTGCTATAGCAAAATATATAAAATGTTCCCAACTCATGCGCGTTTCCTCCCTCCAATTACAAACATACAAACTGCTCCCGCCAGCATCATATAGATGCCCGTATAGACAAATGGCAGCCACGGGTCGCTGACCAGTTCGAGTATCGAAATCTGGCTCTGGGCTCCCATCTGCGTGTCGTAGCCGTACTGATAGATCTTCCAGCCGTCCACCTCATAGGGTTTGTTCACATCCACGGTGGTCTCGATATTCTTGCCCGTCTTCGTCAGTATCTGAATCTCCGAGGCGAAGCGTTTGGGACTGCCGTCGGCGTAGGTCTCCATGATGAACTTCTTCAGTTCGATGGCCAGCGGCATTTCCTTGACGGCTCTTTCTTGAGTCAGCGCCCGCCACTCAGGCTCGCCTATGCCACAAATCATTTTCACCCGCTGCATGTCGGCATTGCCTAATGTGGCCGTAGTAAGGGCGATAAAGAGACCCAAGTGGTTCAGCATAAAGGGAATGTCGTATTTCATCGATCCTTTACCTCTGAATATTTTGTGTAATCTTCGGTGGATGACAAGTCCGAGAATCACCGCGATATATACGTAGATGAGCACGAACGGCCAAAACGACAGAATGTTGTTCAGCCACGTGCCGCCTACCTGCTGCCGCGTCAGTCCCATGATGATGGTCAGCACCACGGCATACACCATCGCTGGGATGGCAGCCTGATACGTCGACATCCATTGGAAGGCATACACCTTCTTTCGCAAGTACACCATCGCTGTTAACATCACCATAAAGCCAGCCAGGACGATGCCGTTGACAGGCCAGGCAAACGCATCCCACACCACAGGGCCGACGCTCAACTGCAGCGCCAATCCTGCAATAATATGGCCTCCTCCAATGAGGAAACCTTCCTTAAATGTCCAGGGTTTGCCCGTTAAATCTTTTAGTTCCATTTGTTATTTGTATAATTGATGGCCGGTATCTGAATTTGGGTGTAAAGATACGAAAAATCGAAGAATAATTGCTAACGTCATCCAAAATTTTAACAAAAGTTGAGTTTCGTCCAAGTCATTTTAATATGAGGAATGCCATCGAGCATGAAGGTATCGGATGACTGCTTGAATCCCACGCTTTCATAAAAGCCTCTGGCATACTCCTGTGCCTCAATGTCTATAAGAGTTGCTCCGAAATGCTCTATGGCAGCCTCGATGGCGTGAAGCATGATCAGCTTGCCATAGCCTTTGCCACGCTCAGTAGTGATGACTCTGCCTATCGAAATTTCCTTCATGTGAGTACCGGCAGGACATAGACGAGCCAAGGCAACAATTCTGTCTGCTACGGTCAGCCACAAGTGGATGGACTTCTGGTCATCCCCGTCCATATCCTGATAGACACAGTTTTGCTCAACCACGAATACCTCGCTACGTACTCTCAGGAGTTCGTACAGTTCATCAGTACTCAATTCCTGAAACATTTTTTTATGCAGAATCGGCTCAATGTTCATAAAATCATTTAAATATCTTTGCAAAATTACACAAAATCCGAGAATAATCACTATATTTGTGGCGATATTTATAATTGTTTATGAATAACTCCAGCAAAACAGAGATTATGAGACTTAACGCATCATTACAGTTACATGCGCAAGACCAGAACTTCTGGATTTTCCTCTGCTTCGGACAATCGAACATGACTGGCCAGGCTCCCATCGAGGAGCAGGACTTGAACGTAAGCGACCGTTTTCTCAGTATGGCGACCACCGATGGTCCTGACCGCAAGTTAGGCACATGGCGCAAGGCGGTGCCGCCACTTTGTCGCGCTGATACCTATGTTTCCTCATTGTTTTATTTAACCTTAAATTCCGCAGAACTTTAGTTTGTCGGCAAAGGTACAAATAATATTTGAGAAAATCACTACTAACCGAGATATTTTTCACGTGCACAGCACGTGCCACAACATGGTTGTCGTCCGAAAAAACTTGGCAAAAATTTGTCAAAACTGCGTTTGCCTTGGGTTTTTATGTGATTTTCAGTTAAGCGGATGCGGGAAATCAGTTAAGAGATTTTTCGTTTTCAGGTAAGTGCTTTTATATTTATAAGCCTATCGCATACGCGTATGTAGGCAAAGTTCTGTAATCAAAACGGTATCACGGGTATCACGGTATCACGACCGACATCGAGCGAAAAATTTCCTATTATTTTTATTATATATATATATTATTATTTTTATTTTATATATTAATAAATAATAAATAAGTAATGTCATATATAAATGGAAAAATCTTTCCAAATTTCGGAACCCATTCGTGATACCAATGATACCGTGATACCGTGATACCCGTGATACCGCATTAATGCCTAAGTGTCTGTGTTTCAGTCAATAGATAATACACGATCGTTCCCCATAAAAAATTTTTCTCTTTTTATATTCATTATTCAGAATTTTTGTGTATCTTTGCCAACAGAATGCAAATATGTATTGAAAACTATAACTATCTTTGCAGACAGAAAAATGGCTAAAGATTGTTTTACATTCAAGCAATTCGTTGTGCATCAGGACCGTTGTGCCATGAAGGTGGGAACCGATGGGACGCTTCTCGGGGCCTGGGCTGCGATGGAACGGCCTGACGGACGGGTTCTGGACATCGGCACAGGTACCGGACTGATGGCCTTGATGATGGCTCAGCGGTATCCTGCGGCCCGTGTGACGGCTATCGATATCGACCAAGCGGCTGTAGAACAGGCTGCGGACAATGTGATGAAATCGCCCTTTGCAGACCGGATTGAGGTGTGTCAGGCGGATGTGAATACGTTTGAGGCGGGAGAGGGATATGATGCCATTGTCTGCAATCCGCCGTTTTTCAACAACGCCTTGATCTGTCCTGACAACCAACGGACGCAGGCGCGGCACACGTTATCGCTCAGTTACCAGCAACTGATGTCAGCTGCCTATAGACTATTAGACGATGCAGGGCTGTTTTCGGTAATTATCCCGAATGATTTTTTTAAACAATTGGAAAGTGAAGCCCATCTGGCTGGTTTCTTCCTTTCGCGTGTCTATGGGGTAAGGACAATTACCGGAAAACCTATTAAGCGATACTTGATAGAATTAAGAAAACATCCTGATGAAAAATTCGTTAAAAATGACGTTTTGATAGAAGTTTCGCCAAACATCAGAAGTAATTGGTATCGTGAACTGACGAAGGATTTTTATATCAAATAAGGTATATATGAAGGTTACAATTTTGCAGACAGATATAGAGTGGGGGAGTCCTAAGGTAAATATCGAACGTGCTGAACAGCTTATGGGGCAAGCGCGGGATTCCGACCTCTATATTTTACCCGAAATGTGGAGCACCGGCTTTGCGACGGAACCGTTTGGTATCGCTGAGGAAGAATCGGTGTCGGTGGCGCTGGAATGGATGAAATCGAAAGCCCAAGCGCTGCATTGCGCCATCTGTGGCAGTCTGGCGATACGCGTGGACGGGACATACAGAAACCGACATTATTTTGTGGATGGCAGAAATAAGGTGGTAACATATTATGATAAACACCATCTTTTCTCATATGGTCATGAGGATCAGTATTACACGCCGGGGGATAGCCATACTGTCGTCAGATACGAAGGATTCAGATTTCTGCTTGTAACATGTTATGATCTGCGTTTTCCCGTATGGAGCCGTTATAGCGACCAATATCCGTATGACGCCATCATCTGTGTGGCTAACTGGCCGGAAAGCCGCCAAAATGCGTGGCAGATTCTGACGCGTGCCCGGGCCATCGAGAATCAGGCGTATCTGATCGGTTGTAATCGTGTTGGCAATGACATCTATAATCATTATCGTGGTTGCAGCACGATTATCAGCCCAATTGGCAAGACATTGGCGAGGTGCAAATCAAACGTACCTGATACCGCGTCATTTTTGCTGGATTTGGAATCACTCAAGCATTCGCGTACGAAATTCAAAGTTTTGGAAGAGAGAGATTGGCGTTAACCCAAACGTTGGAGAATAATGTTGCGAAAAAGCGACATTGGTACTATAATAATAAGGTATTCTTAGATTTTTCGAGAATCAGCATTATGATAAATAATACTTTTTTTAGAAAATATTCTGCAAAAAGTTTGGTCATTTCGCAAAAAGTGAGTACCTTTGCACCCGCTTAAGAAAAGGATGCACCCGTAGCTCAGTTGGTAGAGCACCTGACTCTTAATCAGGGTGTCCAGGGTTCGAGCCCCTGCGGGTGTACAAATGAGGAGGAAAGCGATCCTCCTTTCTTTTTGAAAAATTGATTGCACCCGTAGCTCAGTTGGTAGAGCACCTGACTCTTAATCAGGGTGTCCAGGGTTCGAGCCCCTGCGGGTGTACTTTTGGGTAAAGAGGGATTGCCGATATGGCTCAGTTGGTAGAGCAACGCATTCGTAATGCGTAGGTCCCCGGTTCGAGTCCGGGTATCGGCTCCCTAAAGATTGGATTCAGGAATCGGCGGAATTAGCACATCGGTAGTGCACGGGCTTCCCAAGCCTGGGAGGCGGGTTCGATTCCCGTATTCCGCTCAACAAAGAAAAAAGGCTTGCAACAGATTGTAGGCCTTTATTTTTTTATCTGACGGTCATGTGAAAGCAACCTTGTTTGACTTCATATTTAATGTAGCATCTCCCCTGTTCACGCATGTCGCGCAGCACTTCGGACAACACCCATTTCAACGTGTCGTTGCGAACTTGCCGTCGTGCCGGGCCATCAGGATCCTCTACGGTCTTATAACGATTGTAGCAGATGTCGAAGGTGGTGCCATAGAGGTGGCACGAGTTCTCGGTAGCGTTGCCATTGCGCCGACGAAGTTTTACCACATCCTCCTGTGAACGAAGGACGCTGGTGACGATCATCTTGTGAAGCGGCACGCCCTTGACATACAGACTGTCGTAGAATGCCTGTCCGATATCCTGTAGAAGAACGGCAGCCCTGGGTACCAGATATGGGATACTGGAATACAGCGGGTCGACGTGATAATACGGATTAGAGGCCACATACACCAGTTCGCGCTTACGGGCTTCAGCATCCTCACGGTTTTGGACGGGTGTTACGCCCCATTGCTGTGCTGCCACCAGTTGAACGGCATTCGTATCTGGGAAAGCAACTGCATAGCTGGGCACAGAACGGATGCGGTGTTTTTTAGAGGAAAGTGGAGAGTGGAAAGAGGAAGGAGAAATGTCTGCAGAAGTATTCTCTTTCCACTCTCCACTTTCCACTTTCCTCTCTCCCGCAACACCCGGGAAGCAAAGTCGTATGACCGCGAGCAATAACACGACGGCTGCGAACCCTGTAAGGAAACGCTTTTTGGTCAGTTTAATCGTTATTTTTCTCATTTTGGCTACAAAGGTACGAAATAATTAATAATTAATAATGAATAATTCATAATAATTTTGTAATTTTGCACGCAAAATATAATTTGTATACAGATTTGATAGAGAAGCATCTTGTTTTAGAGGATATCGACCCCGTTGTTTTCTATGGCGTGGGTAATGTGCACTTGCAGATGATACGCTCACTTTTCCCAAAACTGCGTGTCGTAGCTCGTGACAATGTGATTCGTGTGTTGGGTGATGAAGAGCAGATGGCAGCGTTTGAGGAGTCCGTAGAGAAACTCCGGAAGCATGTATTGCGCTTTAACTCCCTGAACGATGAGGATATCCTCGATATCGTGAAAGGCAAACGTGTAAAGGATGAAGTGCCCGATGGTGTTCTGGTCTATTCGATGTCGGGCAGAGCCATCAAGCCCCGTAGTGAGAACCAGCAGAGATTGGTCGAGGCCTACGAGAACAACGACATGGTGTTTGCCGTCGGTCCTGCGGGTACGGGTAAGACTTACCTTTCCATCGCCCTCGCCGTGAAGGCCTTGAAGGAAAAGACCGCCAAGAAAATCATTCTCTCGCGTCCGGCTGTGGAGGCTGGTGAGAAACTGGGATTCCTGCCCGGTGACATGAAGGACAAGATAGATCCCTATTTGCAGCCGCTCTACGATGCCTTGGAGGACATGCTCCCCCAAGTGAAACTACAGGACATGATGGAGAAGCACATTATCCAGATCGCTCCCCTCGCCTTTATGCGCGGCCGCACCCTATCCGATGCCGTTGTGATCCTCGATGAAGCGCAGAACACGACACCGGCCCAAATCCGTATGTTTCTTACCCGTATGGGATGGAATACAAAGATGATTATCACCGGCGACATGACGCAGATAGATCTCCCCCACTCTCAGAAAAGCGGTCTGATTGAGGCGCTGCACATATTAAATAATGTGGAGGGCATTGGGGTGGTGAATCTCACAGGAAAAGACATTGTGCGCCACAAGCTCGTGACCCGCATCGTCAACGCTTACGAAGCATTCGACAAAGAAAAAGATAAAAGCAATGAAAGCATTAACAAAGACTGACTTTCAGTTTGAAGGTCAAAAAAGTGTGTATCACGGCAAGGTCCGTGACGTGTATAACATCAATGACGACCTAATGGTGATGGTGGCCACCGACCGTATCTCGGCTTTCGATGTGGTACTGCCAAAGGGTATTCCCTTCAAGGGTCAGGTGCTCAACCAGATAGCTGCTAAGTTTCTTGATGCCACCACCGACATCTGTCCGAACTGGAAACAGGCAACGCCTGATCCGATGGTTACCGTGGGATTGAAGTGCGAAGGTTTCCGCGTGGAGATGATTATCCGTTCGATCCTCACAGGTTCAGCATGGCGTGAGTACAAGAACGGTTGTAGGGAATTGTGTGGTGTGAAGCTGCCTGACGGTATGAAGGAGAACGAGCGTTTCCCTGAGCCTATCATTACCCCGACCACAAAGGCCGACGAGGGGCACGACATGAACATCTCGAAGGAAGAGATCATTGCCCAGGGTATCGTATCGGCTGAGGACTATGCCGTGATGGAAGACTACACCCGGAAGATCTTCGCCCGTGGACAAGAGATTGCCGCCAAGCGGGGTTTGATTCTTGTGGATACAAAGTATGAGTTTGGTAAGCGCGACGGTAAGGTGTATCTCATCGACGAGATTCACACCCCCGACTCCAGCCGTTACTTCTATGCCGAAGGCTATGAGGAGAAACTGGCGAAGGGTGAGCCCCAGAAACAGTTGTCGAAGGAGTTCGTACGTCAGTGGCTCATTGAGCACAACTTTATGAACGAGCCCGGACAGGTGATGCCTGAGATTACGGATGAATATGCTGAGAGCGTATCAGACCGTTATATCGAACTCTACGAGCATATCGTGGGCGAGAAATTCGACAAGGCTACTGAGGAAGGTGATATCGCCGCACGTATCGAGAAAAACGTCAGCGAGTGGCTGAAAGCCAGAAAGTGAATAGTTAACAGTGAATAGTTGATGGGATACGGACAGGAGGTGATCAAGCCGTATGAGCAGCGAGGGGAGAAGGCTGCACAGGTGGAGCAGATGTTCGACAATATCGCTCCTACCTATGACAAACTGAACCATCGTCTGTCATGGGACATCGACCGTGGATGGCGTAAGAAAGCCATCCAGCAGTTGGCGCCCCATCAGCCTCAGACGATCCTCGATATCGCCACAGGCACTGGCGACTTTGCTATTCTGGCGGCAGAAATGCTGCATCCTGTGAAACTCATCGGCGCCGATATCAGTGAGGGTATGATGCAGATCGGACGTGAGAAAGTAGCCAAGAAAGGTCTCGACAGCATCATCGACTTTGCGAAGGAAGATTGTCTGGCCCTCTCCTACCCTGACGGTAGTTTCGATGCCGTCACCGCTGCTTTCGGCATCCGTAACTTTGCCGATCTCGACAAGGGACTGCGGGAGATGTGCCGGGTGCTGAAACCCGGAGGGCATCTGAGTATCGTGGAGCTCACCACACCCGTGAAGTTTCCGATGAAACAACTCTTCCATGTCTATAGCCACACGGTGTTGCCGCTCTATGGACGGCTCATCAGTCGCGACACCAGTGCCTATTCCTATCTCACCAAGACCATCGAGGCCTTCCCGCAAGGTGAACGGATGGTGGAAATCTTGAAAAAAGCCGGATTCAGTGAGGCCTCGTTCAAACGGCTCACTTTCGGCATCTGTACGATGTATTTCGCAACCAAATAATTATAGCGTTATGGATAAATACGGACTGATTGGCTATCCCTTGGGACATTCGTTCTCCATCAGCTACTTCAACCAGAGGTTTGCTGATGAGGGTATCAATGCCAAGTATATTAACTTTGAGATTCCGAGCATTGACGAATTGCCCGAAGTGCTGGCGAAGAATCCAGAACTTAAGGGACTCAACGTCACCATTCCCTACAAGGAGAAAGTCATCGATTTCCTTGACAGCGTGAGTCCGGAGGCCAGAACCATCGGTGCCGTCAATGTGATCAAGGTGATCCATGATGGTAATAAGATCATCTTGAAGGGTTATAACAGCGATGTGATCGGATTCACACAGAGCATAGAACCCATGCTCGACAAAAAATGGCATAAGAAAGCCCTTATTCTGGGAACGGGCGGTGCATCGAAGGCTATCAACTATGGTTTAAAGTCGTTGGGGCTTGAGACGGTGTTTGTCAGCCGTTATGAGCGTCCAGGTACCATACAATACAAGACTATCAACCCCGATGTTGTACGGGAATATAACGTGATAGTGAACTGTACGCCTCTGGGGATGTTCCCCAATACCGAAGTCTGTCCTGACTTGCCATATGAAGCGATGGACCACCATACCATTCTTTACGACCTTATCTATAACCCCGATCAAACTCTGTTTATGCGTCGCGGGGCAGAATACGGTGCTGACGTCAAGAACGGATTGGAAATGCTCTTGCTGCAAGCCTTTGCATCATGGGAATTCTGGAACGGCGAAAGATGAACAAAAAGATAAGAATATGGACAACAGATATATGATGCGCGGTGTGAGTGCCGCCAAAGAAGACGTACACAACGCAATTAAGAACATTGACAAAGGCATCTTTCCACAGGCCTTTTGTAAGATTATCCCTGATATCTTAGGGGGTGATCCTGAATATTGTAATATCATGCATGCCGACGGTGCCGGTACGAAGTCGGCGCTGGCCTATATGTACTGGAAGGAAACGGGCGACCTCTCCGTGTGGAAAGGTATCGCCCAGGATGCCATCGTGATGAATACCGACGACCTGCTTTGTGTGGGCGCTGTGGATAATATCCTGGTTTCATCGACCATCGGACGCAACAAGATGTTGATTCCCGGTGAGGTGATTTCTGCCATAATCAATGGTACGGATGAGCTTCTGGCAGAACTCCGTGAGATGGGTATCGGTATCTACCCCACAGGTGGTGAGACAGCAGACGTAGGCGATCTCGTGCGTACCATTATAGTTGATTCCACCGTGACCTGTCGCATGAAAAGGAGCGAAGTCATCGACAATGCCAATATCCGCCCGGGCGATGTGATTGTAGGCCTTTCGTCCACAGGACAGGCTACCTATGAAAAGCGTTATAACGGTGGAATGGGCTCGAACGGTCTGACCTCTGCCCGTCATGATGTCTTCGCCAAATATCTGGCAGAGAACTTTCCTGAGAGCTACGACCACGCCGTGCCCGACGAACTCGTATATAGCGGTAAGTATAAATTGACAGATGCCGTCGAGGGATCTCCTGTGGATGCCGGACAGCTTGTGCTCTCGCCTACCCGAACCTATGCCCCTGTGATCAAGAAGTTACTCGACGAGTTGCGTCCGGAGATTCACGGCATGGTACACTGTACGGGCGGTGCCCAGACAAAAGTGCTGCACTTCGTAAACGATAACTGCAAAGTTATTAAGGACAATATGTTCCCCGTTCCTCCACTCTTCCACGCCATACACGAGTGCTCGGGTACCGATTGGAAGGAGATGTACCAGGTGTTCAACATGGGTCACCGAATGGAAATCTACGTGCGTCCGGAAGTGGCCGAGCAGGTCATCGCTATCTCGAAGTCCTTCAATATCGATGCGCAGATCATTGGTCACATCGAGGAGGGCCACAAAAGTCTGACGATTAAATCGGAGTTCGGCGAGTTCAATTATTAAATTCCCATCCGTATGAAAAAATTTGTCCTCTCCCTAATCGCTTTGCTGATGCTGGCATCTTGTGCTGATATTGCCAGTGTTATCGTAGAAGATGAGTTGCAAAGGGGGTTGAAAAACGGACAGACCAATCAGAAGCGTACGAAGGCCGATGACAAGAAACTGACCAAACAGGAGGAGGCTTTGAAAAAAGAAGGCAAGTGCCCTGTGTGTAAGGGAATGGGAAAAACGCCTGATGGACAATATGTCTGTGAAACCTGTAAGGGTACAGGGAAATATGAAGAAACAAATAACAAACAAGAATAATGGCAGAAACAAGCAATAGTATTTTACAGAAATTAGACGGTCTGGAGGCACGTTTCGAGGAGGTATCGACATTGATTACCGATCCCGATGTGATTGCCGACCAGAACCGCTTTGTGAAACTGACGAAGGAATATAAGGATTTGGGCGACATCATGGATGCCCGCAAACGCTACATTGCCTGTCTGAACGGTATTAAGGAAGCAAAGGATATCCTTGCCAACGAAACCGATCCGGAGATGAAGGAAATGGCGCGTGAGGAACTGGCGATGAACGAAGAACTACAACCAAAGTTGGAAGGAGAAATCAAGATTGCCCTTATTCCGAAGGATCCAGAGGATGCCAAGAACGTGCAGATGGAGATCCGTGCGGGTACAGGCGGCGACGAAGCCTGTCTGTTTGCAGGCGATCTGTTCAAGATGTACAAGAGCTACTGCGACTCGAAAGGCTGGAATCTTTCTATCACCAGCGTATCTGAGGGTGCCGTAGGTGGCTACAAGGAAATCGACTTTGCTGTCAGCGGTGCCGATGTCTATGGCACTTTGAAGTATGAGTCTGGTGTTCATCGTGTGCAGCGTGTGCCCGCTACCGAGACGCAGGGCCGTATGCATACCTCAGCTGCCACCGTTGCCGTACTCCCAGAAGCTGATAAATTCGAGGTGCATGTGAACGAGGGCGAGATCAAATGGGATACGTTCCGCTCGTCAGGTGCCGGTGGTCAGAATGTGAACAAGGTGGAGTCTGGTGTCCGTCTGCGCTATATGTGGAAGAACCCAAATACCGGTGAAACCGAGGAAATACTTATAGAATGTACGGAAACGCGCGACCAGCCGAAGAACAAGGAACGTGCCCTCTCACGCCTGTACACCTTTATATATGACAAGGAGCACCAAAAGTATATGGACGATATCGCCTCGCGCCGTAAGAGTCTGGTGTCGACAGGCGATCGCAGTGCGAAGATCCGTACTTATAATTTTCCACAAGGTCGTGTGACAGACCATCGCATCGGTTACACTACCCACGACCTGCAGGGCTTCCTCGGAGGTGACATCCAGGCGATGATTGATGCCCTCACCGTCGCTGAGAATGCAGAAAGAATGAAAGAATCAGAACTATAGTATATGACCAGACAAGAATTAATTCAGCAGATTAAGCAGAAGCAGAGTTTTCTCTGTGTGGGATTGGATACCGATGCCAAAAAGATGCCCCAGTGCGTCTTTGATCTGCACGATCCTATTTTTGAGTTTAATAAGGCGATTATCGACGCCACAGCTCCCTATTGCGTAGCCTATAAGCCCAATCTGGCTTTCTACGAGGCCTATGGTGTGAAGGGCATGATGTCGTTTGAGAATACCATCAAGTATATCAAGGAGAATCATCCCCATCACCTGATTATTGCCGATGCCAAGCGCGGTGATATCGGCAATACGTCGCAGATGTATGCCCGTACTTTCTTTGAGGAATATGATGTGGATGCGCTGACTGTAGCGCCTTATATGGGCGAAGACTCTGTGACACCTTTCCTCGGTTATGAGGGCAAATGGGTGATTCTGCTGGCACTGACTTCCAATAAAGGCTCTCACGATTTCCAGCTGATGGCTGATGCCCAGGGCGAACGTCTGTTCGAGAAGGTGATAAAGAAAAGTCAGGAATGGGGCAACACGGAGAATATGATGTATGTCGTCGGTGCTACACAAGGCCAGATGTTTGAGGATATCCGTAAGGTAGCCCCCGATCATTTCCTG